>Ga0074198_1000097_pt1 | contig 129144 bp, 110 predicted proteins | sample EPASupsiteSAE323_FD_64527 | JGI IMG/M metagenome (GOLD analysis project Ga0074198, IMG submission 64527) | Bioremediated contaminated groundwater from EPA Superfund site, New Mexico - Sample SAE3-23 | ecosystem: Environmental > Aquatic > Deep subsurface > Groundwater > Contaminated ... | reverse complement strand
GCGAGTTGTTTTTTTCTAGGATAAACTGTACTACTTCAAATTTCATTTCTAGGGTATATTTAGCCATATAAAAACTGCACCTCCAAACGTTAGATTTTTGTCTAACATTTGGGGTGCAGTTCATTCGGGGCGTTTTTTCTATTTATCTATTTGAAAGTAACGGTCAGCAGCTAAATAAAAAAGGACTCCCATCAATGGGAATCCATGATTGATCCAGCATTGTAAGTTTGATCTCTCTTGGTAGGCAACTTAATGGTAAAAGACGTTCCTTTGCCGAGTTCGCTATTGACGATAAGCTCTCCATTATGTTTTTTAACAACGATATCATAAGCAACACTTAGCCCGAGACCTACACCGCTTCCAACGTCTTTCGTCGTAAAGAAAGGATCAAATATGCGACTAAGATATTCTTTTTTGATGCCAGGTCCATCATCACTTATGATACAAATGACATATTCATCCGTACTATAGGCTTTAATAGAGATTTCTCCTAGAGCGTCTGTATTAAAGGCTTTTACTGCTTGTATTGCATTTAATAAAATATTGAGCATGACTTGCCCGAGTTGTCCTTTGTTGCAGAGTAAATAGAGTGGGCTATCTATTTGTTTGTTTATTTCAGCTACAAATTGTGTTTCATGTTTTACAATTAAAAGTGCTTCTTCAGCAATTTGACTTAGATCATTATATGCCATTTCATTTTCTGTACCCGTATGCGCTAGATTTTGTAAGATTTGTACTATTTTTGTTACTCGGTCTACCCCGTCTCTAGATTCTTGAATGATTGTGGTTAGATCACTCATTACAAAATCGATTTTTAGTTTGTGCTCAATATCGGCAATGACCATTTTTTCCCTCATGAGATCTATGGGGGCCATCTGCTGATCGCTAGCAAGATCCAGGAATTTTCTATAAAAAAGCATTAAATTACTAATCTTTTCGAGATAGCAGCTCATTGTATATAGATTGCTAGATATAAAACCCATAGGATTGTTAATTTCATGAGCTATCCCAGCGGCAATTTCACCAAGGGCTGCCAGTTTTTCTTTTTGGATTAAATTAAATTGGGTGTCTCTTAGTTGCTGTGTTACATTATGAAGCTTGTGGTATTGAGCAGTGATAGTATGGTTCATTTCTTTTAAAGAAAGTATATTTTTCCTTGCCTTTACAGAAGCATTCATCCTGGCGACAAACTCTGTAAAGTCGATGGGTTTATTAATATAATCATTGGCACCATACTCAAAGCATGTTTTAAAACTTTCTTTATCCGTCATTCCCGTAAACATTATGATCTGTATGTCATTGTATTCTTGGTTACTTCTGATGATTTTAAGAAGGTCAATTCCAGTTATCCTAGGCATGATGATATCTAGTAAAATGATATCGATGCTATTTTGTTTTATAATGTGGAGAACTTCTTCTGGCAAGCTACACAAAAAAACATGACTATCAGTGATATTATCTTTGATTAGGTCTTGAGCCATTCGCAGATTAAACTTATCATCGTCAACGACCAAGATATTCATAACAACACCTCACTATGATTATATTGGGGGAGGTTATTATAATGTAGTTCCTTTTTAAAGGTTTTCAAGGTGAGGATACTTTCAGAGGAGGATTTTCTTTAATTTCTAATATTTCTTTACCAATTCGATATTAAATTGTCCGTTCCTGCACAATAGAAATAATTATTGATCAGAATAACTTGAAAGAATCTAACAATCATTATTACATAAACTTTACATAGAAAATTGATATTTATCATGGTAAAATGAAATATCGATATAATAGTATAATACTGGATAATAGAAGAGGAGATAAATGTGATTATTAAACCAAAATGTAAAGGCTTTATTTGTACAACAGCCCATCCTGATGGCTGTGCTCGATTGGTACAAGAACAGATTGACTACGTACAAAAGCAAAAGTTGGTTAACGGACCTAAAAAAGTTCTTGTGATTGGGGCGTCGACGGGTTATGGATTGGCGTCGAGAATTGTTTCGACCTTTTGCTGCGGAGCTAGTACTCTTGGTGTTTTTTTCGAAAGACCTGCTGCTGGCAATAAGACAGCGACTGCTGGGTGGTATAATACAGCCGCTTTTGAGATGGCTGCAAAAACAAGAAATTATTATGCAAAAAGCATTAACGGAGATGCCTTTTCTACAGCAGTAAAAGAACAAGCGATCAAACTGATAAAAGAAGATTTAGGACAGGTAGATCTAGTGATCTATAGCCTTGCTGCACCAAGGCGAGCACATCCGATTACTGGAGAAATCTTAAATTCTTCTATAAAACCTGTAGGCCAGCCGTTTTTTAGTAAGAATATGGATTTTCATGAAGAAAAAGTTTTTGAAAACTCCATTGATCCAGCTACTGATGAAGAAGTAAGGCAGGCCGTAGGTGTAATGGGGGGCGAGGATTGGGAGATGTGGATAGAAGCTCTGAAGGCAGCAGACGTTCTTGCTCCGGGAGCAACAAGCATTAGCTATTCTTATATTGGCCCAGAGATTACCTATCCCATTTATAGAGAGGGAACTATTGGTAAGGCAAAGGAAAGTTTGGAAAGTTCTGCAAAAAAAATCCATGCATCTCTTAGTAGCTTAGGGGGCAAGGCGTTTATTTCTGTAAACAAAGCCTTAGTAACACAAGCTAGTACCGCTATTCCTGGAATGTCACTTTATATGTCGTTATTGTTTAAAGTCATGAAAGAAAAAGGCATTCATGAGAATTGTATTGAGCAAATTTATCGTCTCTTTGCCGATCGATTGTATTCATCCGATATATCTTTAGATGAAAAAGGGCGAATTCGGCTTGATGATTGGGAAATGCGCGAAGAAGTACAAAAAGAAGTCGAGCAGCTATGGGAGAAAGTTGTAACGGAAAATGTATCTGAGATTTCTGATGTAGCAGGATATCGAGAAGATTTCTTTCGGTTGTTTGGTTTTGGTTTTAGTGGCGTAGAATATGAGGAAGACGTCGATAGTCAACGGAAAATTCCGAGTATTGCCGATTAGCATACAAGGTAATTAGAGGACTCCTGTAAGGCATACATGGCCTTGTAGGAGTCCTCTAATTCTTAAGGGGTTAAGGTTTTACCAATGGTAATTAATTCTTGCTCACTTTGATAGCCTTCAAGGGTTACTTCTTGATCATAAATATTTATGGTAATCTTATTCCTTGCAGTAGCTGTTTCTGCCTTTTGCGCAGCGTCAGTACGCACGAATGTCTGAGATGTATCTATAGTAGTTTCATTGGTCAGAGGTCTTTGGATTATGATAATTTGCTCAGGTGTGTCTTTATAGAAAATTTGGCGAACCGTATTGCTTTTTTCATCAATCACGATAGCGTCTGCTACCTTACCTGGAAGGGAGAGGGGGGAGGGAGGAGTTTCCTCCATGAGGGGGAGCATTTTCAGCTTATGGGCGGATTTAGATTGATGTATCATATTTGATTCTTCTTTTATTATAGGAGGGGCTTTATCGGGATTTAGGGAAGATGGCGGTGGCGTTGTTTCAATGGCCTTTTTAGGGGGGATTTTTTCTTCTATCTTAGAAGGAGGGGCTATTGTCTTTGCTGGTTCTGGCAGTTCCTGGGGTGCAGTTTGGGATGAAATGGATTTCTGCTTTTCATTGGGAGGCTCTTGGATAGCGCTAGCAGTCTCTGTAAGGGGAGATGGCGGCATAATGGATGGGGCTTCTGACCAGGACGGCATCAAATGCAAGCCAAATAGTAGTAAGATAGAGGCCGCTGTTCCTAGGGCGCTAGAATAAAGCCATTTTCTGTTTTTGGGGGTAGTGCTTGGGGGTAGGGACGCTACTACCTTTGCTACTGTTTGCTCTAGAATATGTGGGGGTGGTTCGATAGGTAGATCGGCTTTTTTTATTAAGGATGCGACATATAGAAGATCTGCAGTTTCTTCATCAATGCTTTTTGGATATTGTCCCATATTCATCTCATCTAGTAGCTGAGACAAGTCTTCCATTTCTTTGGTCGCCTTTATTGGCTCTGACATTGGGATCACCTCTCTGCATAATTTTCTAGAACTCCTTGCTCAAGTAGTAAGGCTCGTAACTTTTTGAGGCTACGTTGCTGTAACATTTTAATGGCGGCTTCAGATTTTCCTAGCGCGATTGCAGTCTCCCGCACTGGTAGGCCAGCAATGAGCCGATATTCTACGGTTTGTCGCTGGTCATCAGGCAATTCCATGAGTAACATAGCGATGGTTTCGCGCCTTTCACGGCTTATTGCCTGGTAGTCAGGTTGATCATTTATATTAATGGCTTGTTGATATTCAGCGAGGTTTACAGTGGATGGGCTTCGCTTCTTTTTTCGCCAAAGATCAGTGATCAAGTTGAGAGCGATTTGATCTAGATATGTTTGAAATTTTGCCCCGGTTCTGTGGTAGTTTCCTAATGAACGAAAAACTCTGATAAAAGTTTCTTGGGTTATTTCTTGCGCATCTTCAGGACTGCCGGTTTTGTAAGATGCAAAACGAAAGACTGGTTGCCAGTAACGCCTTATAAGCTCATTGAGAGCATCCCGATCGCCGCTCTGGGCTTTATCAATTAATTTGTCCTCATCAAGCATTCTTTCACCAACCTCATGTAGTGCTGTATCGTTAGATACAAGCTTATTGAATAATAAGATGTTTATTAGTATTGTAGGGCAAAGGTTTACGGACGTCAATGTAGGTCATAAGGAAAGATGAATAATAAAAAAGTATAGCCGTTACCTTTTGGAAATTTTTACGTTTATGATAGTAGATAGGGATGGAATACACTACAAGGAGTTGGATGTAAAATGAAGAAATTATTAATTACGCTACTATTATTGATGATGACAACGACAACATGGGCTTCCGTTGATAATCTTGATCAAAGGATTAAGACTAAGGAAATAACAGTAGAAATGAATGCAGTAGGTATGTCCTTAGAGAGTTTACTCGGTATTATAAGTGAACAGTGCGGGGTTCGAATGGTTGCTGTTCCCGAAGTGTCGGATTTGAAGGTTGACTTACAACTATCAGCAGGACAAAGCTTAGAACAGGTATTAGAGGTATTGCAAAGCAAATATCAATTAGCCTTTAAAATGAATGATAAAAATAATGCAATCATCGTTTATAAGGGACATTTTTATGAAAAAACATTAGCCATGTCGACGATAGGTACAATGTACAAAGGTAATATGCAGTCACGTATGGCATATGAAATGTCTCCAGTAGGTAGCTATAATTCTTATACACCTATGGATAGGGAAACGTATAAGGGGAGAATGGATAATCAATTTCAAGATCCACTCAAAACCTCATTCTCTACTTTTTCCATAGATGTGGATACGGCATCCTATAGTAATATACGTCGCTTTATTAATTTAGGGAAATTACCGCCGCAAGACGCTGTTCGAACAGAAGAAATGGTGAATTATTTTAGTTATGATTATAAGGAACCCCGAGGGGAGCATCCTTTCTCCGTGACAACGGAAGTAAGTGATTGTCCATGGAAACCAGATCATAAATTGGTGATGATTGGCCTTCAAGGAAAAAACATTCCAATGGAAGAGATGCCGCCTAGCAATTTGGTATTCTTAATTGACGTTTCAGGCTCCATGAGTGATGCCAATAAATTGCCCCTTCTTAAAACAGCATTTAAAATGTTAGTCAAACAATTAAGACCCCAAGATAAGGTATCAATTGTTGTTTATGCAGGAAATGCTGGTTTAGCTTTAGAACCCACCTCGGGCAGTGAAAAAGATAAAATAATAAAAGGCATTGAGGATCTGCAAGCAGGCGGTTCTACGGCTGGGGGAGAAGGAATTCAGCTGGCATATAAGACTGCCAAAGAACAATTTGTGAAGGGTGGAAATAATCGAGTAATCCTGGCAACTGACGGGGATTTTAATGTGGGTGTGACCAGTGAAAATGAGCTTACCAGGATGATTGAAGAGCGACGTGATGATGGGATTTTTCTTAGCATACTGGGTTTTGGAATGGGGAATCTAAAAGACGGTATGATGGAAATGTTAGCAGATAAAGGCAATGGAAACTACGCTTATATTGACAATGCTTTAGAAGCAAAAAAGGTTATGGTGGGCCAAATGGCTGGCACGTTATATACCATTGCAAAAGATGTTAAGCTTCAGGTAGAATTTAATCCAGAGAAAGTGAAAAACTATCGTTTAATAGGCTATGAAAACCGGGTTTTAGAAAATAGTGACTTTAATAATGATAAGAAAGATGCAGGAGATATGGGTGCTGGACATACGGTGACAGCTCTTTATGAAATTATTCCTGCAGGGTCAAAGGAAGTAGTGGGAACGGTTGATTCTCCAGTATACCAACGTACTGAAGTTCTAGGGAGTGATGACTTATTAGAGGTGAAAATTCGTTACAAAAAGCCAAATGAAAATACGAGTATTCTATTGAAAAATACTGTCAGCTCTAAAGAGGATACCATGACGTCATCTGAGAATTTTAGGTTTGCTGCTGCTGTTACGGAATACGCTATGCTGCTTCGTAATTCTGAATATAAGGGGCAAGGGAATTATCAGCAGTTATTGGAACTGGCAAAGGGAGCTAAAGGGAAAGATGAGCAAGGTTATCGAGCTGAGTTTATTAAGATGGTAGAAATTAGTCAACTCTTTAGTGAAAAATAATAGTTAATAGCTTATAACAAGGAAAAGGTCATTCGCATAGCGAAAAGAGTAATTAGGCAAAGTAGTATATACTACTTTGCCTAATTTAAAAAGGAATCCTTGTATTGAAGGGAGATACTAGAATTGAGTAAATATTGGAGTCAAGTCGTTCAAAAATTAGAACCCTATGTTCCAGGGGAGCAGCCGAAAGATAAAACCTATATCAAGTTAAACACCAATGAAAATCCTTATCCACCATCACCGAAAGTGTTGGAGGCAATGAGAGAGACAGCGAATGAAAATCTAAGGTTATATCCGACGCCTACTTGTGATGAGCTTAGAAACTGCATTGCAGAGTATCATGGACTTAAAAAAGAACAAATCTTTGTTGGTAATGGTTCAGATGAAGTATTAGCGTTTAGCTTTTTGGCTTTTTTCAATCCGAATTCGCCGATTCTTTTCCCTGATATTACTTATAGTTTTTACCCAGTCTACTGTGCAATGTTTCATATTGATTATCGACTGATTACCCTAAAGGAAGATTTTTCTATTCCTGTGGAAGAATTCTTTGCAAATAATGGAGGTATTATTTTCCCAAATCCCAATGCTCCTACGGGCAAGGCAGTCACCCTTCAAGACATTGAAGAAATTTTAAAACATAACAGGGATCAAGTGGTTATCGTAGATGAAGCCTATATTGATTTTGGCGGTGTATCAGCTCTTACCCTTATTGATACATACTCTAATCTTTTGATTGTACAAACTTTATCTAAATCTCGTTCGCTCGCTGGCATGCGGGTAGGTTTTGCCATGGGACATTCAGATTTAATTGAGGCTTTAGATCGAGTGAAAAATTCCATTAACTCTTATACACTAGATCGAGTAGCCCTTGCTGGGGCAATGGAATCTTTTAAAGAGGAAAGTTATTTCCAAGATACACGGCAAAAAGTTATTGCCACACGAGAACAAACTGTGGCATTACTAGAAAATATGGGTTTTCAAGTAATACCGTCCAGCGCTAATTTTATTTTTATCAGCCATTCTTTATTTGCAGCAGAAGAACTGTATCAGCAATTGCGTAAGGAAGGCATTCTAGTGCGATATTTTAACAAAGAGAGAATTAATAATTTCTTACGGGTCAGTATTGGGACAGATGAAGAAATGGAGTGCTTCATAAAAAAGATAGCAGAGATTGTAGGATAATATAAAATTAAACTGAAAATTCAAACTTATGCATTTAACATTGAATAAAGTAACAGATTGTTTTATAATGAAGCATAACTTGAATGTACTTTCTAAAACTACATATGTTTTTCTGGAAGAAGTTTACGGGAGAGAGGCTATGGTAGCCCGCCGAAGGAGTAACACTCTCAGGCACTCAAATTATTGAGTAGAATCGTAAATGGACAGAACTCTGGAGAGATCCTTACATAGGGCGCCGAAGGTGAAATACAGCAAACGTTGCTGGCAAAGCTCTCAGGCAAAAGGACAGAGACAAAATTGCAATACTTAGGAAGAGGAGATCCTTTTTATTGTGATATGGAAAACACCATAAGGTGTTTGCTATTTGTTTATCCAGAGTCAAATCATGATGTGATTTGACTCTTTTATATTATATATACCTTGTTTCAAAAGAGAGGTATATAAGATGTAACGCCGGGGATGAAATTTTTACACAAGGTACAAAAGGATTCATGTATTTGGAAAGGTATAATTCAACGTGATGATTATAATGGAAAAGGGAGAGACGAATGTGATGAAGAAAACTGGTTTTAAATTGACAATTGTCTTGATGCTAGTATTGGCAATGACAGGAGTTTTGGCAGGCTGTGGTGATTCTGCTTCCAAGGAAATTAGAATTGGTGTTCTTAATGAAATGACCGGCGGTAATGCAACTTTTGGGACCTCCTCTGCCAACGGAGCCAAGATGGCAATTAAGGAAGCCAATGCCAAAGGCGGTATACTAGGTAAACAAATCCAAGCAGTTATTGCTGATAATAAAAGTGAACCCTCTGAATCTGCTAATGCCATGACTAAACTTGCAACACAAGATAAAGTTGTAGCTGTAACTGGTATTTTCTCTAGTTCCAATGCCATTGCAACATCCAGCGTGGCTGAAGCTACAAAACTTCCTTATATGGCAATCGGTGCTACCAACCCCAAAGTAACAGTGGATGAAAAGAGCGGTAAGGTAAAAGACTATACCTTTCGTGTTTGTTTCATAGACCCTTTTCAAGGAACGGTTGGGGCAAATTTTGTATTGAATACATTGAAATTAAACAAAGCGGTTATGTTAGTTGATAGTAGCAGTGATTATAGTAAAGGATTAGCAGCCTTTTTCAAAGATGCCTTTATAAAAGGCAATGGCAGTGTTTTAGCTGAAGAAGCATATTTGCAGAAAGATCAAGATTTTATGACCATTCTAACGAAAGTAAAAGCTCTTAATCCTGAAGTTATCTATCTTCCAGGTTATTATGAGGAAGTAGGTAAAATTGTAAAACAGGCACGTGAGCTTGGTATTACAGCACCAATCATTGGTGGGGATGGTTGGGATTCACCTAAATTGGTAGAAATTGGCGGAGCGGCAGCGCTGAATAATACCTATTTTACCAATCATTATTCTCCAGAAGATATCAGCCCAAGTTCACAAGCTTTCGTAGAGGCATATAAGAAAGAGTATGGACAAATGCCAGACGCTATGGCTGTGCTTAGTTATGATGGTACCAATATACTTATTGATGCGATCAAACGCGCCAATAGCACCGAACCTGATAAAATTCGTGAAGCTTTGGCTGCAACGAAGGATTATGCTGCAATAACAGGATCAACGACTCTCAATGCTACTCATGATGCGGTAAAGAATGCCGTTATCATTGAAATGAAAGATGGTAAGCAAGTGTTTAAGGCTACTGTAAAGCCATAGAAGAATAGTAAAACAGGGGCTGTGTCGAAAATAAAATTTCAACACAGCCCCTTCTAAATGCTTTGTCTTATTGGAATTTGACTGACTCCATGGAATAATCCTAGGAGTCCTAATTTATTTCCCATGTTCTTTTATCATCTGAGATAATCCTTCTATAAAAAGGCGATGACGAACTTTATATGGAACATTTTCAAGGACTACTTGTTTAGCAATGCGATGATTTACATCGATAACAATGGGTGCCAAAAGATTAACAGTCATTTCATCGATTTTTTGTGGAGTAGTAACAATATTGTATATTTGAGGAGGGTTATTCGTAGATAAATTTAATTCTTGGACAACTTGATCATTTAAAGTAAATTCATATTCTTTCGATAACTTGAAGGTTTCTAACATTACAAAGGTAAGGTCTGGTTCGGAGACTGACTGCATAAAGATAAAAGGGCTATCAGGTTGATGGGAGATTAAGATAAAGGAATTCTCATAAGGGAAGCCACATAACCCTTCAGGAAATTTAATAATATCATCTTCACTAATCTCTAGCTCACCAAAACGTGTGGATTGAATGATCATCTAGACATCACTCCTCTTCCTGTTTGCTGGTCCTTAGTAGATTCTAATTAATGGATAATAATAAAGTATTTCGACAAAAAAATGGTAATTCCTTCTTCGAAAAAGAAAATTATCGAAATATTCTAAAATAATATTAGTATTATAATATTTATTGCAGTAGAGGTTTTTTTGTTTTTGAGAAGAAATAATAGTTAATATAGAAAAGGTAAAGGGTTTAGGAGATTAGTATGGCTCATTTTCATAAAGGGAAAAATAATTTAGGTGCAAAAGCGAATAAGAGTTTAATGGTAGGTATATTATTTTTTGCATTAGTAATTACCTCTTTTTATATTGTATTTATACAGCAAGTTAAGGTAGATCGATGGTATTACTTTTTACCAATTATGATATTTATGGTACTAGCGGCATATTTCATTAAGCGGGGGGCTATTTTTCGCTTTGGGGCAAAAGGCGAACTTTCAGGCTTGACCCAGGCCTTACATCTGCCGGAAGGGTATCATGTATTTACCAATGTCACGATTTCTTATCAAAACTATAGTCAAGAAACGGATTTGATTATTGTTGGTATGAAGGGTGTCTATATTGTTGAAGTTAAGAATCATAATGGCAAAATAATTGGCGATGGCGAAGATTCCCAATGGGTACAGCATAAAATTGGTCGAGGCGGTGGCAGATACTCCAAAAAGATAAATAATCCAGTAAAACAAGTAAAGGGACAGGTTTATAAATTATCTAAATTCCTTAAAGAAAACGGTATTAATGTCTGGGTAGAAGGAATTGTATTGTTTACTAATAATGATGTAATTGTAAATGTCCACAATAGCAACGTTCCAATACTCTTTCCAGCTAAGCGGCTAAGCCATTATATTTTGACCTGCAAAAATCGTCAATACTTAAATAAAGCGTTAATCAATAAGGTTGTTGAGATGCTAACATCAGTACAGGAGGAGTAACTGACTATGAATAATAATAAAATCGGGAAGCTCCTATCATTACAAGAGATTTTAGCAGGGAAAGAAGAGCGGCAATGCAGGCAGTATACATTTCGAGCACAATATAAAACATCAATGGTTAGTATTACGATCAATATGCCAGGTCCCTTAAAAGATAAGCTCATACTCAGAAGACTCAGAGATTATGCTCTAAGGGAACTAAGAAAAGTACTAGAGCTAATAGCTGTAGAAGAATTGAATTTGCCAACAGGACCTGAGGCCTTAGTCGCGATAGAGGCTGATGGCTGGGTCATTAAAGATATAGCGGTACAGATAGAAGAGGGTTACCCCTTTTGTCGGTTACTAGATATTGATGTCTTTAATGCCAGTGGAGATCTTCTATCGCGAAGGGAAAGTGGAAAAGGACGGGGATGTTTTGTATGTGATAGCGATACTGCAGTGTGTATACGTGAACAAAAACATAGTCAGGCAGAATTAACCTTTGCAGTGGAGAAGATGTTACAGCAATTTAGGGCTCATGAAACGAGAGAAGTTAGTCCTCAAGCTGAAAAAATAGGTGCTTTAGCAATAAAGGCTATGTTATTTGAGGTGACTTGTACCCCTGCTCCAGGCCTTGTAGATCGAATAAATAACGGTGCTCATCAGGATATGGATTTTTATAGCTTTATGGCAAGTTCTGCAGCCCTTGCCATACCCATGGCTAGGTGTGCTCAAGCTGGTATTAATCATAAGGGTAATCTAAAGTCTTTGCTGCCTGTCCTGCGCATTATAGGAATAGAAGGCGAAAAGACGATGTTTGCTGCTACCGGGAATGTGAATACACAAAAAGGCTTATTATTTTTATTGGGCATCATAGTGGGAGTAACAGGCTGGATCATGGGCAAGGGAGAATTAATATCCCTAGAGGCCGTGCTTACTGGCGCTGCTGAAATGGTAACTGGGATCGTGGAACGAGAATTAATGGATGCAGCTAAAAAACCACTACAAGAATTGACTGCTGGAGAAGTTTTATACATTACCTATGGGGTTAAAGGAATTCGGGGAGAGTTAACAGCTGGCTTACCTACTGTCAAAGATAAAGGCCTACCTGCATTGCAGCAAGCTTTAAACATGGGCTTATCCATCAACGATGCTTTGGTACAGACACTTTTAGTGTTAATGACTTGTGTTGATGATACGACGGTTATGCATCGCCATCATCCTGATAAAATGCGAATTTGGGTACGAGAGAAGGTACAAGAAGTTATAGAAGTAGGCGGTATGGAAACGTCTGAAGGGAAAAAAAGATGTCAGGCTTTAGATGGGGAGTTTATAACACACAATGTTAGCCCTGGTGGTGTGGCCGATTTATTAGCCGTGACATGGTTTTTACATCAATTAATTGAGGAATTTTCTTAGAATAAGAAAATTTTGACTTTTATCTTATTGCCTTTTATGTTATACTCATTCATGAAGCAACGGAGCGAATAATCACTTAGAGTTAGGGTGGACGCTAAGTGATGTTGGGGGAGCTCCGTTGCCCCGAATATTAAATTCATAAATCTCGCATTAGCGGGATTTTTTTGCTTATTCATTATGTACATTGATAAAGGAGGTTTTTGAGTTGGTAGAACTAATTGGAATGGTTGCTGGGGTTTTGACTACGTGTGCTTTTTTTCCTCAGGTAGTAAAGACGGTAAAATCTAGATCAACAGATGATTTATCCTGGACATGGCTTATTATGACGATTTGCGGGGTTTTTCTTTGGCTAGTGTATGGTGTTTATATTAACAGCGCTTCCTTAGTATTTGCCAATGCAGTGACCTTTTTATCTGTTATTGTGCTTTTTGGTGTAAAGTATAATAACTACTGTAAGATGAAAAATAGCTTGTTGTAAAGAGTAAAGGGCTGTCTCAATTTTATTGAGGCAGCCCTTTACTCTTTACGGTACCAATAGATATTTTGCGGGTATAGTATCTTGGATGAAGTCACTCCACCCAACACGATCAATGGTTTCACCTAAACGCTCTTTGCTTTTCCCATATTTTCGATAATAATCTAGTATGGATTGTATTATAGGGGGGATTTCTTCAGAAGGGACATTCTTTGCGATGACTTTAGCCACTTGTGCCTTTAATCCTGAACTGCCGCCAACAGCCAAAGTATAACCATTTGTGGTACCATACATGCCAATGTCCTTCACAAGAGGTTCAACGCAGCAATTTGGGCAGGCACTAACGGCCAGGCGCAGTTTGCCAGGTAATTCTTGGCCAAAAAACTTTTTATCAAGTGCTAACCCTAAAGGAGTGCTGTCTTGCAAAGCTCTGGGGCAGTCCGGCTTTCCCGGACAAAATGAAACAGAGCGAACTGCCTTAGCGATGAAGGATTCACCCTGGCAGCCTAATTCAGCAATGGCTTTTTCCCCATTGGCTAAAGTAAGACCTATAATAGTAATAGCATTACCAACTATCTTGAGTGAACCACCATATTGGTCAGCGATATCAGCAATTTGACGAAGCTGTTGCGGGGAAGTTAATCCACCAGGAATATGGGGAGTAACAGGAAATTTAATTCGCTTATTTAGGAATGGAATCGAAGCTAAAGGTACTGTCATGACAATCCTCCTTAGGTTAAGTTGCTCGGATACTTTCTTATTATAAAACTTTTAATATTCCTGTATGTGAGATAAATCACAAAAAAAGAGTTTTAAAATACAAAAACCGCCCTTAAGACTTGGAAGGTATTACATCTAATATTGGCGAATGTAGGAAAAATAATTAATAGAGTATTAAAATATTGCTGAGATTTTGGCTGAGCAAAATAAGTACGAAGCATACAGGGGGTTATGATAGTGTTTTCAATGATAAGAATAAGTATAATACTATTATGTATAGCTCTTATTTGTCAGCCAGTATGGGCAAATGACGATAAAGGGCAGAAGCCAAGTGCAAAAGAATACGTAGCTGTTGGTGATAATACCTATCCTCCTCTTATATATATAAATCATAAAGGGCAACAAGAAGGCTATGATATCGATTTTATGAATATGTTAGAAAAGGAAAGTGGCAGTCGGTTTAATATATCTCTTATGGAATGGTATAACGCCAAGCAAGAAATCGTTGTAGGGCGAGCAGATATATTAATCGGTGTGGTTAAGACGCCTGAACGAGCCAATTTTTTGGATTTTACAGAACCGTATTTAGAAACACGCACAGTGATTTTTGTTTCTAAGGATAATTTTGTTATTAAAGAACTTGATGACTTGAAGAATTATCGAGTGGGTGTACAGAAGGGAGATATGGGAGAAGCCTTAATCACAGGATATACTACTCCTATTCAATATACCAATCAAAAATCAGCCTTGCTCGACTTAGCAGAAGGCAGAGTAGATGCGGTAGCAGGTAATTATTTTACAGGAATGTATTGGATCAATATTTATAACTGGCAGGAAAATATAAAAGTAGTAGGACGTCCCTTAGCGATAAATGAATACTGCTTGGGTGTCAAAAAGGGTGATACTAAGTTATTGCTGACTTTGAATAATGCCATCCAATCTCTTAAGACAACCGGTCAGCTGCAGCAACTACAGGACAAGTGGTTTGGGGAAAATTATTTTTCCAGCTCATTTCTGTATAGTCGCCGTTTTTTAGAAATCCTTTCATGGATACTAGGGACCGTAGCTTTGATAATAGGGGTGGGGTTGCTATTTGTTTATTCCTTACGAAGGAAAGTAAATATAGCAACTAAGCGTTTGCGTGAGGCCAATCAGCAACTTGCTGGTGCCTATGAAATAACAATTCGAGCGTTCTTTAATGCTCTTGAAAAAAGGGAGAGTGGTACCGCTCGCCATTCCTTTGTTGTGAATAGTATTTCCCTGGAAATTGGCAGAGAAATGAATTTGTCAGAGAATCAACTTTTGCATTTAACCTGGGGTACATTGCTTCATGACATTGGAAAACTAGCCATCAGTGATGATATTTTACTAAAAAAAGGGAAATTAACAGCAGAAGAGTATGAGGATATTAAACGCCACCCTCAAATTGGGTATGATATTTTGCAAGGTGCTGAATATTTGCAGGAAGCGGCGCAGATAACTTTATATCATCAAGAAAGATATGATGGAAAAGGGTATCCTTATGGCCTAGCTGGGGAAGAAATTCCTTTACTGGCACGGATTTGCACCGTTGCAGATGCCTTTGAAGCTATGGTTGCCGATCGTCCATACCGCAAAGGATTACATTGGCGTGAGGCTCTAGAGGAAATAATCAAACATAGTGGCACTCAATTTGATCCTCATATTGTAGCAATTTTTATAAAGTTAGACCATGAAAAAATGGTGGAATCCTGTGGGAGAGAATAGCAGGATGTGGAAGATATTCTCTAGCAATAGGCCAAAGAAGTAGTGACTTCTTTGGCCTATTCTTCTTTTCGCAAAGAGCGTAAGTGATGACGTTCGAGATATTTAAAAATTAAAAAAGTTATTTTTCAACTTCAAAAATACCTTGTTTTAAATCTGTTCCGATAACGTTAACCTCTACCTCTACCGTATAATCTACGGTTGGGAATATTTCATTCCATTGATCTTTGAACACATGCCATTGCTCAGGATACTCTCGATTTAAGGTGCTTCCAAAGCCAAAGACATCAGAATGTAGCTCTTTTTGTGCTTTATTTACTGCAAGTCTAATTTCACCTTCTATTTCTTTTTCAGCTGCTTTTTTTACTTCCTCTAAATAATCGAGCATTATTTTAGGGTAGGTGATTTTTACTTTAGCCTGTTCTTCAACCAAAGTTACATCGACTTTTACCTTGATAGCAAAAGAAATTTTCCTATCTGTAACCTCTGGAATAATCTTAGTTTTTGAATTTTTAATCTCAAGAGAAAGAAGCTTTTCTTGTTCAAGTAATGAAGGAATGATAATGACTCCGTTTCTTACTTTCTCAATAATCCAATTCAAACCCTGTGTTTCTTTTTCATTAAAATATCCAACGAGTGCATCTTTTTTGAACACGGCAGTGCCTGAAAATCGTACTTGCTTTGAAGTTTTCTCTTCTTTTTTTTCTGCGGGTTGATTAGAAACTTCTAAAATTTCCAGTACTCCCGTGATGGGCTGAATCCCTTCTTGTAAGGATTTTCTATAATAATCAATAACACTAGAAGCAGTTGTTTTATATTGAAATTTCCTATTTTCGATAATACCTTTCAGATAATATGCTGATATTTTATCTACTCCAGCTTTATTGCTTATTATTTCGAAAGCAGTAGCGTTTTTAGCAATACATAGCCAAGTATAACCCCGAAGTTGCCTACCTCTTACAAAAAAATCAAGAATTGGTGTGAGATCTTCTTTAGCCAAATTTTCATCAATTACAATTATTTTGGTGTGAGCATAAAAATTTAGTCGACCAAATTCCTGGGTTGTATTCCGAATGGCCTCAAAGACTGTTTTTCCTTTAGTCGTAACCAATTCAATAACAGCTTCTTGGCCTGGACTTTTCTTATCTAGGGAACTGGGTCTTATTACTTGGGATGTTAGAATAATACCATCCGTTTCAGGATCTTTGTCTAGGGCAACGGCGACAACGATTCCAATGCGATTAAGGTCTGTTTGTGTTTTGCAACCTGTTAGTAATAATAAACAAAGAAAGATGGAACAAATTTTTAGTCTCAACGTTCATTCTACCTCCGGTTTGGTTTTGTGGGCTTTGATTCTAAACCTTGTCTTTGTGACTTTTTCCAAGTGATGGACTGAGGTCTTGATTTCATTAACCACAAAAACGACCTAATAACGGTATCTTTTAATTCACTCCAAATTGTTGGTGCAAAGGGAGCTAGAAAAGGAGTACCAAAAGAGCGCAAGGAACACATATGCGCCAGTATGAAGAAAAAACCAATCAAAATTCCATATAGCCCAAGTCCTGTAGATAAAACTAAAAGAAATGTCCGCAAATAAAAGGTGAAACTAATTAAAGAGGGATTAACAAAATCTGTTATTCCCGTAAGAGCTACGATAATAATCATTGGGCTGCTTACTATTCCAGCATTTACCGCCGCTTCACCAAGAACCAGTGCTCCAACAATGCTAGTGGCTTGTCCAACTGGCTTTGGCATCCTGATGCCCGCTTCTCTGAGTATCTCAAATACCAATCCCATTAGAAAAGCTTCCAAAATAGGAGGAAAGGGTATCCCTTCTCGTGATGCAGCCATGGTTATTAAGAGAACCGTTGGAATCATCTCATAATGAAAGACTGTCACAGCAACATATAAAGCTGGAGCAGCGATAGTAGTAAAAAGAGATACTATTCTTAATATCCTCAAAAAGGTTGCGATAAAAGGACGGGAATAGTAATCCTCAGCAGTTTGTAGGCTCTCGACAAATAAGAAGGGGACAGTTAACACAAAAGGTGTACCATCACAAAAAATTGCTACTCTTCCTTCTAATAATTTTGCTGCAATAATGTCGGGTTTCTCGCTATTGCCAATGGTAGGAAAAATGCTGGTGGGATTATCTTCAATTAGCTGTTCAATAGAGCCTGATTCCAGTATGGAATCTATGTGGATGTTAGCTATTCTTTCTTTTACTTCTTGAACTATTTTAGGATTTGCGATTTTATCCATATATGCAATGAAGATAGTTGTATTAGTTTGTGTGCCCAAAGTCATTTTTTCTAAAATTAAATTTTGATTTTTAATTTTTCTGCGAACCAATGCAATATTGACACCGATGTTTTCGGTAAATCCTTCGCGGGGCCCTCTTACTACCGTATCAGTACCAGGGTCTTGAACGTTTCGTGCTTCAAAGGCTAGTGCGTTGATGACAAGGGCTTTACCATATGTATCAATAAATAAAACTGTTTTTCCAGATAAAATTTCATCAATAATTTCCTTCATTGATTGGGTTTCATTCAAGTCGGTTATACTCAAAATATTATTCTTAATACTTTCAAAAGTATTACCTGAGAGAGATTTTGCACCGCTAGTCGCAATACTTGTATTTTGTGTTAGTGATTTAATAATATGCTGACTAATTAGATCAATATTGGTTAAGCCACTCACATAACAAAGAAAAGCTCGTGCTTGCTGTGGATTCGAAATTAAAATATTTCTAAATACGATGTCATCACTTTTCCCTAACAATTCTTTTAGTTTGGTGATAGTAACGCTAATATCAGGATTGATTTTATCTGGATTTTCTTTAACTTCCATTATTTGTCTTCCGATAAATCAAAAGCCTTATTGTATATAAACCAAGGTTATATAGCAAAATTAACGCAAGAAGAAATGCACATAACCATCCGCCAACGATAAGAATACTAGGGACGAAGCCGATTTCTTTCAAAGTAACAAGGGTAATAGTAGCATCTATATTCTCCATATAAACCTCCAGTAAGCTTAAGATCAAACCATTTAAATGCTTTGATGCCGTATACTTTGTTTGTGCAGTTTATTTTTCAAAATAATGATCATAAAGAGTAACAAGGGACAAACAATTTCAAAAACAGTAAAACCACTATAAAAATACGAAATGGAAATCTTTAGCCCAGCCCAGCGATGAAAGAGAAGATTTGGGTAATAAAAAATGGAAAACCAGGTCCAAAAGACACCAAATAATGCAATCAGCCATTTTTCGTTAGTAATTTTAAATAGTGATTTAATAGCTAGCACACCTCCATAAAAATGGATGGTCATCTTGAAAAATCCTCCAATAAACTGTACTACCGTGGCAAGAGAATCTAAGTTTGTTATAATATCAGCAATATTAATAAGTTTAATTACTTCATATATCGGAATTGTTGAAGTTGTGACAAAGGGAACACCTAAAACGGCAACCATGAGGGCTAATACGCTAGATAGTAATAGACCAATGGTAAGAGTAACAAAAAAAGAGGTTTTTTGAATAGAATGCTTATCATTTACATAATGCCAAAACATTAGGAATACAACCATTTCTCCAAATGGAAAATTAACAAGTGCCGGAATGGCTGCTTTTAAAACGGGTGTAATACCATTGCCTAGAACGGGTTGTAACCTATTTATATCCACTTGCTCCGAAAGGGCAGTTAGGATAAAGATGCTAAGAATAAAGAATATAATCAGTGGATACATTATTTCTCCTAAGCGGGCTAAGACCTCATAACCGAGAAAAAGAGTGTACATGACTGTAATCATAAAGACAATAAGAATGATGGACAAGGGGGTAGTTGGCAGTAATATCATTGCAATAAGTTCACCAAATTCTCGAAAATTCAAGGTTGCTATCCAAAAAAACTCTAAGGCATATAGTAAAATAAAAGGTATAGCAATCCACTTTCCTAAAACAGCAGTCAGAATATCCGCTAGATTTTTGTCAGGGTAATATTTTTGGATTTCAGTATAAATCCAGATTAATAGAAAGCCAAAAAGCATTGCAATTAAAACCGCAAGCCATGCATCTTGCTTGGCGTCAATGCCTAGTCCGAAAACAGTTGTGCTTCCTATTTCAAATAACATCATTAAGCAGTAAAGCTGCCAACTATTAATCCGCGTCACTTATATACCAATCCTTTATGCGAATAATGAACCATGTAATAATAGTTGAAAATGTATAGTGAGTAATCCTATTAATAGTATTATTTCTATAATGAGGAAAACTATACGGTGACTTCAGCCACAATAGGATCACATTTTTTATAGTGCTAGTATCAACATGAATGTTGCTTTGCCTTCCAATGATACATAAAAAGAGTCAACTTTGACAAAACTAGGCTAATAGCTTCACTGAGAGGAATGACTCATTATGCTTTCCAGACGGGAATTTATTCAATTATGCATGTCAGCAACAGTAGGAATGAGCCTCACCGAGTATTTGATTCCCGTAATGCACAGTGCAATTGCTCAAAGTAAAACGACTAAGCCACCAGTAATTTGGTTGGAACTTGGCTCTTGTACTGGCAACTCGGTATCGTTGGAAAATGCCATAAATCCATCTATGGAACAACTGCTGACAGAAATATTAGATGTGCGCTATCATTGGTTGCTAAATGTCGCCAATGGAGATGATGCTACGAAGGCACTAGAAGATACGCTGCAAAAAGAAGAGGGGAAGTTTTGGCTGATTATAGAAGGAGCAGTAATGACAGCGGATAATGGTCGTTATAATGAAATTTTCCTCAGGAACGGTCAGATGGTGACAGGTATGGAAGCGGTGATGGAGATTGCTCCCAAAGCAAAATATGTGATTTCTGTAGGCGATTGTGCCGCTTTTGGTGGGCCTTCAGCAGCCTATCCAAATCCTGGCGGTGCTAAAGGAGTATGGGAAGTTGTGAAAAGGCAAGTTATCAATATTCCCGGCTGTCCTGCTCATCCTGACTGGATGAGTGGCACTTTTAGCCACCTTTTGCTCTATGGCATGCCAGAACTGGATAGTTATAATCGACCGCTCTTGTTTTTTGGCAAAACCATTCATGATTTATGCCAGCGACGTCAACAGTTTGAAGATGGAAAGTTTGCCGATTTTCCTGGTGGTGAGGGGTGTTTATACAAAGTAGGCTGCAAAGGTCCGGTCACTCATGCTGATTGTCCTTTACGGCAGTGGAACCATGGTGTCAACTGGCCAGTCAAAGCCGGAGCGCCATGTATTGGCTGTGCCAGTCCGCATTTTCCAGATGGAATGATGCCATTTTACAACCATTTGCCAGATATTAAGACTTCCTTTACAACTCTTAATGTCAAGAAGATTGGCGCTAGGATGGTAGCGTTAGGCACTGGAGCCGTTGGAATACATCTTGCTTTCGGGGTATTAAAAAAACGAATTCATAAACATTATCTCAAAGGAACAAAGCCCATCGAAGTTTCAGTACCGGAAACACTGGAGCAAGCTAAACATGATTTGAATGAATTAATGAAGCAAAAAAATACGCTACTTGTCAAAACTAAAAAATTGGAAGCCAATCGGCCGATACGCCACCGAAAATGTTGGAGGCACAAGTTGGCCGAATTTTTGCATATCAAAGATAAAAGCGGGGAATGAAGACGGTATGACAATGAAAACGATCTTTCCAATGACTCGAGTACATGAACCACTCAGAGTGGATGTAGAGATCCAAAACGGTAAGGTAGTTGACGCCATGGTAGGAGCTACTTTATTTCGTGGCTTCGAAAATATGATGGTAGGACGGGACCCGTGTGATGCTGCACTATTTACACAGCGAATCTGCGGAATCTGTTCGAGTGCTCATGCCACAGCCGCTACCCTTGCCATGCAGCAAGCTTTTGATGTATTGCCCACGCCAAACGGTCAGCATCTCATGAATTTGATTTTTGCTGCTGATATCATACAAAATCACATTCGTCATTTTTACGTACTGGCTATTTATGATTATATTAAAGGTCCGAATATGCCACCCTATACGCCCCGTCCAGAAGGCGATTATCGTTTACCGCAAAAACTGAATGAAGAATTACTGGCGCATACAAAAGAAGGAATGCTGAAGGCAATGCGAGCCCATGAAATGCTAGCAATATTTGGTGCTAAAATTCCTATGCAGCAAACGATTCTTCCTACCGGTGTCACCGAACAAGCAACTGTTGACCGACTTAGTGCTTATGAAGGCATTTTGCGAGAACTAACGGAGTGGGTGGAAAAAGTGTATTTATATGATGTGGCCGTGCTGACAGATTATTATAAAGATTACTATAGCATTGGCAGTACGTGGGGCAATATGCTATCCTATGGTATGTTTCCTCAAGCAATAACTGGTAAACGGGAATATTTACCCGGCGTCATCTTTGAAAAAGGCAAGGTACAACCTCTTGACGTCAGTAAGATTGGCGAAGAGATCCGACACAGTTGGTATCATGATGAGATATTGACTCGTAACCCTGGCGAAGGGACAACGGTACCTGATCGAAATAAAGCCGATGCATATTCTTGGATAAAATCTCCTCGTTATGCAGGTACTGCCTTTGAAGGAGGAGCCTTAGCACGAGCGTGGATTAGTGGTGAATACTGGCGAGGCACAGGCGTTATGGATCGAATCGCAGCACGTGCTCAGGAAACACTCAAAATATGCCAGCTGGCACAAGAGTGGCTAGCTCAAATTGTTCTAGGCGGACCGACGCTTTTAAAGTACACGCCACCGATGCAAGGAGAAGGTGTTGGATTAACTGACGCCATGCGTGGAGCCTTAGGCCATTGGATCAAAATAAAAGACGGTAAAATTGTACATTATCAAATTGTTACGCCAACGGCCTGGAATTTTTCTCCCCGTGATAATCAAGGTAAGCCTGGCCCGGTTGAGGTAGCCCTGCTTGGTACACCAGTGGCTAATCCTGAAGATTTAGTAGAAATCGGGCGGGTCATTCGTTCCTTTGATCCCTGTTTTACCTGCGCCGTGCATATGATAGATGCGCCTGAAAATATACCTATTATTGTCGTATAGGCTGATAGCTAAATTTTTGGATCTTTTTTCCCTTTTATAAAAGTTGCGGGAGTGATTTTTTTATTAATATAACCAGTAAACATGGCCTGTAAGTTAGCTGGACTTTCTGTAAATACGAGATACAAGTGTAGAGGGATAGACATGGCCCAAAAAACAGTTACGCAAAAATGTAGAATTCGGATGGCGTTTAGTCCGCCAACGATCCGCTGTAGCCACTGGCTATTCTCGGGAAATAGCAGTACTGTACCAGAAACCACACCAATCATTACTGATAAAAACCATAAGGAAAATAATAGCTTTTGACCAGGATTATAACGGCCAAAGTTCGGATGATCTTCCGTAATAAATAAAATATAGCGTACAAAACTGGGTAGATTCACCCAATCGCGAGGTAAAAATACTATTTCAGTGATTTTTTTTGTATATAGGTAATAATAAATATGTCCCACCAGATTAACGATTAGAATAGAAGCAAAAAGAGTATGGATTTTTCGGATTGCTCTCATGGATAGCTGCATCATTTCCCAAGGAGTGTTCATATACAGTCCAGTGAACAATAATACTATAACTGAAACAAACATTACCCAATGAAAAATTCGTATTGGCAGTGGCTGCAAAAGTATCTTCATATTCTATGCCTCCTTTCCTTATAAGTTCTCCTATTTAATGGTCAATTAATCATTTTTTTTGACGAATATATAGAATGCATTCGAGAAAAGGTTGCCCCGATATTGTGGCAACCTTTATAAAGCTAGATCATCAAAAAACAATGGAATCGTGTAGCTTAAGAAACAACCACTTCGTTTCGTAGGCTTATTTTTTATTCATTTTCACATATAGTAAATATTGTTGACAGAATATTTACTATATGTGAAAATGAATAAGAGGAAACTGAAAAAACAAAAAAAGTTTCCTTGGTTTATTGGAGGGGTCTATGAAAGAAAAAATTTTAATGGTAGCAGCGGGGGAAATGAACAAACGAGGAGTCAAATTTACTCTTGATCATGTGGCAGTCGGTGCGGGTATTAGTAAAAAGACAATATATCGTTATTTTACCTCTAAGAATGTATTAATAACTGAAATTATCGAAGTGGCCTTAGCGGATGTGGAGAATCAAGAGCGTGAGATTTTGGCAAATGAGGAAAGAAGCTTTGCAGAAAAACTTACCGATTTGATGCTCCTTGAACCTAAGAAATTTGGGAAAACCAATGACTGGGTAATGGAAGATATTAAACGGTATTGCAATAAAGATTGGGAAAAAATCGAGCAGTTTAAATATGAAAGAATGCTGGTTATGAATCAATTTCTAGAAGAGGGCATTGCCCTTGGCATTGTTCAAAATATAAATACCAAAGTGGCAGCACGGTTATTATTAGGTGCTTGTCGGGAGTTATCCCAATATGAATTTTTGGTGGAAAATAACTTAGATTCCATTCAGGTAAGGCAGCTGTTGACAGAGATTTTTTTACACGGAATTTTGACAAAAGGTTAATAGTAAATAAATGCAAGGACGGGATGATGTGTAATGAGTAGAAATAAGATGAAATATGGAATGATTCCAGTGGTCATAATTGTAGGGTTACTGCTTGCTGTAAAGACAGGAATATTGCCCTATGGACATGCCAAGAGCACTGGTGTAGCGCCGAGTGCGATCACGATTGTAGCTGATGAAGCTAAGTATATGAATATAGCACCAAAGTTAAGTTTAACAGGGTCAATCGAAGGAGAAACGACAGGCGTTATCAGTGCAAAAATTGGAGGACGTATTGCGGAAATATTAGTGGAAGATGGGCAAAAAGTAAGTAGCGGTCAGGCATTGCTGCGATTGGAAAGTGTAGAATTATCGAATGCCGTAGGTATAGCAAAAGATGGGGTTCGACGGCTTCAAGCCAGCTATGATAATAGTGCAACGGATTATAATCGGTACAAAGTATTATATGAACAAAAGGCAATTTCCAAGCAACAACTCGACAGTGCAGAGACCAAGCTGCAGATTGCTGAAACCGATTTATCCAGTGCTTATGCTGCCTTGCGTAATGCAAATGAGCAATATGAATATGGAGTGGTGACAGCTCCTGTTAGTGGCGTTGTCGCCAATAAAACGGCAGTCATTGGTCAAGTTGTCTCTGCAGGCTTAACACTTATGCATGTAGAAAATATTGGTCAAGTCTATGCTGTTGTTAATGTTGAGCAAAAGGATATGGGAGCATTACAGGTAGGTATGCCTGCAGAGGTTACCGTTGATGCCTATCCTGGTCAGGTATTTTCTGGCATGGTGGATATTATAAATCCTGCAGCTGCATCCACCAATCGTATGTTTCGGGTTAAGATTAAGATTGAAAATGGTGATAATCGTTTGAAGCCAGGTATGTTTGTTAAAACAAGTATTATTCTTGGCAGTGAAAGACCGTCATTATTTGTACCTCAGAATGCTATTTTCCAAAAACAAGGTCTTTATTATGTATATGCTATTCGTAATAATAAGGTGGAAAAACAGCAAGTTGAGGTAGGTATAGCGCAAGGAGATTATATTGAAGTAAAAACAGGGGTTCAAGAGAAAATGATGCTAGCCACAAGCAATATTAATACATTAAAAGATGGTGATGCCATCCTAGTGAGCAAATAGAGGAGAAAAATATGATATTAACAGAAATAAGCTTAAAGCGTCCAGTGCTTGCTACAGTAACTATTTTGGCTTTGGTTATTTTAGGATTTGTTAGTTATCTGTCACTTAATATTGATGAATGGCCTGATGTCGAATTTCCTTATGTCACAGTGCAGGTACCTTATAAAGGTGCAGCACCAGAACAGGTAGATAGTAAAGTCATACAAAAAATAGAAGAAGCTGTGAGCTCCATTTCAGGGGTAAAACATATTTATTCTACTGCCGCTGAGGGGGTTGCGACAACCACAGTAGAATTTACCCTAGAGACATCACCTAATATTGCAGCCCAGGATGTACGGGACAAAATTGGACGTATTCGGGGAGAACTCCCAGAGGATAGTGATGAACCTGTCATTATGCGTTTTGACCCTAGTGAGGCTCCGATTGTTTCCATTGGACTTATTAGTGATAAGCTTAGTATTCGAGAAATGACTACTTTAGTTAATGATGTTATCAAACGTCGTTTAGAGACCATTAGTGGTGTTGGTGCCATTACAGTACAAGGTTCACAAAAACGTCAAATTAATATCAATCTAGAGCGGGAAAAAATTGCCGCTTATGGTCTTACCATTACGGACATTATTAATAATTTACGTAATGAGAATATGGAAGTCCCTGGAGGGAAATTGACACGGGGTGAGCGGGAAGTATCCATGCGTACGATGGGAAATCTGCTGACGACCCCTGAATTTTTGAATGTTCCAGTAGGGCGCAAAGATGGAATTCAGTTTTATGTTAATAATATTGCAACGGTATCAGATACCACAGAAGAAATTTCGAGCATTACCAAAATAAATGGTAAGTCAGCAGTAGGTTTAGATATCATGAAGCAGTCTGGTACCAATACGGTAAGGGTTGTAGATGATATCAAGAAAACCGTGGAGAGTATCAAGAAGGATCTACCTGCTGGGGTAGAACTGGTCTTAGTACGGGACAACTCTGTAAAAATTCGTGAGTCTGTGAGTGATGTATTGTTTAATCTAGTATTTGGTGGATTGTTAGCAGTACTTATTGTATTTATATTTCTGGGAAATTGGCGCAGTACTCTCATTAGTGCTATTGCCATTCCAGCCTCTATTATTTCCACTTTCTTTTTAATGAAAATGCTAGGGTACACTTTAAACACCATGTCTTTATTAGCTTTATCCTTGGCAGTTGGAATATTAATTGATGATGCTATTGTTGTTATTGAAAATATTGTTCGGCATATGGAAATGGGCAAAGATAAGTGGAAAGCAGCCGCTGAAGGTACTCAGGAAATTGGCTTGGCAGTTACAGCCACGACGTTAACCTTGGTAGCGGTATTTCTGCCCGTGGCTATGATGACCGGTATTGTAGGGCAGTTTTTTAAACAGTTTGGTATTACTGTAGCCTTTGCCGTATTGGTATCATTATTCATAGCCTTTACACTAACACCCATGTTATCAGCCAATTACCTTGAAATTTCTCATGGGCAAAAGCAAAACATATTAGGTAGGGTGCTTACCTGGGTAAATATGCATTTTGATCGATTAACAGAAAACTATAGTATTCTATTAGGAAAAGTACTACGGCATCGCCTAAAAATAATGGCTTTGGCTGTTTTAATGTTCTTTGGCAGTTTAGCTTTATTGCCCTTACTTGGTTCAAGTTTCATGACCCCAACAGATGATGGGGAATTACAAATTACAGCAGATATTGATAGCGGATTGAGTGTAGATGGGGCTCAGAACGTTGCTGAGAAAATGACGAAAATCATGAATGACATACCTGAGATTACTATTATTTATAGTGTAGCTCAACCGAGTAGCCTTAATTTCTTTGTGAAGACCACGGATAAGCACCAACGTAAACGGAGCATTAGCGCTATTGGCGGGGAACTACGCAGTCAATTTGCTGCAATTCCAGGAATAAAGGTTAGTATTATACAAAACTCAGGAATGAAACCCGAAAAACCTGTAGCACTCATCATGAAAGGAGAATCCCTAGATACCTTAGAAGATATTGCAAGTCAAGCCCAACGTATTATGGAAAATACCAAGGGCGCAGTGGATGTAACATCAAGCTATAAACCAGGTAAGCCAGATGCTCAGGTCGTGATTCAGAGGGAGCGGGCTGCTGATTTAGGTGTATCGACAGGAAGTATTGCAGACACACTGCGTACTCTATTTAACGGAACGATTGTTAGTCAATTTAAAGATGGAGATGATCGCTATGATGTGCGCGCTCGTCTTACGGCAGAAAATCGTCAAGGACTTGAGGATATTAGAGGAATCTATTTGCCTAGTCTTTATAAAGATGCTGCAGGGAAAACCGTACTTATTCCCTTAGAGCAAGTGACAGATACAGTATATTCTACTAGTCCTAGCGAAATTTTACGCTATGATCGTCAAAAAGAAATAAAATTAACGGCTAATTTGGTGGGAACCTCTCTTGGAGAATTTAATACAGCATTGTTTAAAGAGTTACAGTCGATTTCTTTACCGCCTGGCTATAGCTTTGTCACAACAGGAGAATCAGAGCGTATGGGTGATACCTTTACCAGTATGGTAATGGCCTTGTTTTTAGCGGTAACCTTCATTTTCTTTATTTTAGCAGGCCAGTTTGAAAGCTATATTGATCCTTTTTCTATTATGCTTTCCTTGCCGCTAGCGGTTATTGGTGCAATTTTAGGACTGTTGATACTGGGCAGTGATATGAGCTTAATGTCTATGATTGGCATTATCATGCTAATGGGACTGGTCACTAAGAATGCTATCTTACTTGTTGATTTTGCCAAGCAACGTATGGCTGAAGGGTTAATGACAAATGAAGCCTTGGTGGAAGCGGCTAGGGTACGAATGCGTCCCATTATGATGACGACAGCGGCTATGGTTTTTGGAATGTTGCCGCTCGCGATTGGTTTTGGACCCGGGGCTGAAGGACGTGCTCCGATGGCCCACGCTATCATAGGTGGATTAATTGTTTCTACCTTGCTTACGTTAGTGGTTGTGCCAGTGGTCTATTCCTTGCTTGATGATATTAAAAGAAGGTTTAGTATGCAAAGAACAAATAGTAAAAAGAATATCATCTAAGAAATTGTAATTATTAATTGACACTATATAAAAAGTAGAAGGAATTTTGTAGAAGAATGTGGAATAAGGAATTTTAGAAATTAAAAGATGATTACGTCCTATTGATTAATTTATAAATGAGGTGAGGACTATTAAAGGTACAGTTGTTGCGACATGGGTAAGTACAGCTCGAAATATGTGGGGTGCGGAACTCGTTGGTCAGGCTATGGAACATTGCGGTTGGCCCAAAGATCGGATTGTAATGCCGACAGAAGATATTAAAGACAATGAGGTATTAGCGTTTATCTCCTTCTTGTGTAAGTCTTTGGGAAAAAGTGAAGATGAAGTATGGATGATTATTGGTAAGGATAATGTTAAAGCCTTCTTTGGTGTATATCCTGCTTTTTTTCAACAGGAAAGTTTATATTCCTTTTTACGTTCTATGTATGATGTTCATGTAGTAGTTGTCAAGCGTATTCCAGGAGCACAGCCGCCAGAACTCTTAATTAACCCTATCTCAGAATATGAAGCAATACTTAGTTATCGTTCTAAGCGAGGTATGTTTGGATATTTACAGGGATTGCTTGCGGGCGGAGCTGAGCATTTTAAAGAAAATGTTACAATGGAAGTTGTCGAAAAGTCAGCAGAACATATGAAAATTAAAATTAAATTTGCAAAGCCTATTACTCATACCGATACTTATGCAACGAATAAATTCTTATCCTTTGGCTTTATTAAGAATTTACCAACAAAAATAGGTATAGGCGTGACCTTAGTGAGCCTTATTGCTTATGGCGGTCTATCGTTGTTGGGCACGGCGATTCCACTTTGGTCTGCCCTTATTAGTGGAGGAATTGCTACCCTTGCTTCTAGCGTATTACTAAAGCCCTTTAAGACCGTACAAGAGGAAATTAAAAACATTCAGGAACGGAAATATTTCTTGGAAACTAATTTACATACTGATGATGAGTTTGAAGATATTATAAAGGGATTATCCCTTTATAAAAGCCGATTGAAACGGGAATTTGTTGGTTTTAAAGGTACCTCTGATGAAATGAATAAGTATGCGGATAATTTTAATACCTTAGCAAATCGCATGACAGAGACATCCAAAGAAATTTCCAATGTAGTTTACGATGTAGCAACGGCAGCTGGTAATCAAGCTTTGGAAACCACAGAAGCTGTTGGGATTTTAAATGGTAACCTAGAAACCCTAAAGACTGTCGTAGTAGAACAAAATCGCAATAAGATTCATTTAGAAGCCGCAGTGGCAGAGATCAATCGTGGTTTTAGTGAGGTTCAGGCGTCCGGTGCAAAACTCGGACATAGCTTACAGAGTTTTGCGGATGTAAAAAAATCAGCGGAGAACCTACAGGCTCAGGCTACTAAAATTACAGAGATCACAGGAATGGTAGCTGCCATTGCTGGACAAACAAATCTTTTGGCTCTTAATGCTGCTATAGAGGCGGCAAGGGCTGGTGAACATGGCAGAGGGTTTGCGGTGGTGGCTGAAGAAGTACGCAAACTGGCAGAACAATCCCATCATCATTCAGAGAGCATTACAAGTGACCTTAAAGTCTTAATGGAAATTATCAGTAATGTTGTTAGTATGATTGAGGAAGAATATGATGTATTAGACATCGAAAGTCGACAACTCAATGAAGTAGTCGCAAGTAATACCAAGCATGTGAATAATGTACATGGTGTCGCGGATAATATTGTTGACATGATTGAAAAACTAGAACATGAAATGACAGGGCTTGGTCATGTCTATGGCAAAGTAGAATCCTTGGCTGCTATTTCCGAAGAAAATTCAGCAGCTAGCGAGGAAGTAAGCGCTTCTGTACAGATTTATAATGAAAAATTACAGGATATGATGGAAAAAATCACAGAATTTAAAGTTGTAATTGGGCATTTCAGCGAAGATGTCAATCAGTATCGCACATAATGCTATAGTGTAGGAATAGGTAGGCAATAAGCCTGCCTATTCTTTTTATATGTCAATCCCACTGTATTTTCCCATATTATTACCTTTTATCTTCTAAAAAGAAGATAAAAGGTAATAATATTAAATAAGTTATGGATTTTTACTGAATTTATGTTATCATTTTTCTATTCAGATAAAATATATTACTTAAATGCAATATATGGCAGTGACGGAGGAGTTTTATGATTCGAGAACAGCGCAATAAAGATAAGCTTGAACAATATTATAAAAAATTTATTGACAAAGGGGTAATGGATCCTAATGTTCATCCTTGGGTTGCTCAGTCATGGACAAAAAGCAAGGAACTAGGAGTTGCCACTGAAAAAATGCCTTTGCTGCTTAAACTTGATAAAGATGAATTTACAAGAAGGCAGCATTTACATCAAAAGGGTATTGAGTATTTAGATGGATTATACAATCAAACTAGGGAATATTTTAATGTATATAACTTGAGTTTATTGCTGTTAGATAGTGAGTGTTATGTGCTTAAAAATTATGCTTTACCCTTCTTTCAAAAAACGCCTGGAGAATTAGAAGGAGGCCGCTTATCAGAGGAGGATATTGGAACATCAAGTATTAGTATTGCCAAGGAACATAAAGTCCCGTTTTTACTCTTTGGAGCAGAAATGTGGATTGAAGAATGCCAATATGGTGATGCTTGTTCCATACCTATCATAGTGGACAGGCAAGTTGTATACATTGTAACCGCCGTTTCCCCTCAGCAAGAAAATTTGCCTCATAGTGCAGTAGTATCTTTCTTGCTAAGTATAAAGTATGCAATGGAACAGTATTTGACAATGCTTACTCAGCTAGAAGCACGGCATGCTATTTTAGATTCGGTACCTTTTGCTGTATATCACATTGTATCGGGCGGGGAAGTGGTTTATAGTAATAAGCTAGGAAGAAGCAGGTTAGCGGGCATTGACGCTATAGCCACCAATGGGGGAGTGCCTAATTTAAATGATGTGGTCTTAAATTATCGTCATACCCCACTCTATAGAGGATTTAAAGGTATCCCATCCTATAATAAAGAGGTAACATGGATTACTCCGCGCAAAACATATGAAGATATTACCACAGTAGTACCCTTAGAAAATGATAATGTAGTAACAAGTGTTGTGGCAGTGTCCTTACCCATTGAGGATTTGCGCACACTGGTAGCCCACGCTGTTGGTTACAAAGCTAGATATAGTTTAGCTAGTATGGTAGGCAGGGCTCCTATCTTTATTGCCATGCAAGAAAAGGCTGGACGTGTAGCTCGTAATGGTAATCATCTATTACTGCAAGGTGAATCGGGAACAGGTAAACAACGTTTGGCACATGCCATTCATCAGGCAAGTGTCCGGGCAGCAGGACCGCTGATTTCTTTAAAGTGCGGTGATATTACCCCTGAAGTGTTGGAAGTTGAGTTATTTGGTACTGGTGAACCTCGGGATGAAAGCCGTCCAGGAAAGATTGAGCTAGCCAATGGCGGGACTTTATTTTTAGATGAGGTAGAAAAAATACCACTTCATGTAGCGACAAAATTAGCGGAAGCTTTAAAGGTTAAGGAATTATGCCGAGAGGGTGAAAAGGTCAAACGTAGTTTTGATATTCGCATTATTGCTGCCTGCGATAATGATTTGAAACGATTAACGGAAAAAAATGCTTTTTCCTCTCAATTATATGGTCTCATTTCCAAAAGTACCATCCGTATTCCGCCTCTCAGAGCAAGACGGGAAGACATTGCCCTACTGGCAGAGCACATTATTCTTGAACTTGCTGGACAGCATAATATGGCGGTTAAGGAAATTCTTCCTGAGGCAACAGAATTGCTAATGTCCTATGAGTGGCCAGGTAATATTAAGCAATTGCAAGGTGTAGTAGAACAGGCTTTCTTTAATACAACAAGTAACAATATTCGAATGCAGGATATTAGCTTATTAGGGGATAGTGGAATTGGTATAGCGTGGAAAGAAGATAGAGAGGTCTTTGTGGAGGCTTGGAATGTTGCTGGTGGCAATGTCAGTCGTTTGGCGAATATGCTAGATGTCAGCCGTGTCACACTCTATCGATATTTGAAAAAATTTGGTTTAGATAAAGATTAATAAAGTTTGGTAGGAGATAAATATGAGATTAAGAAAAAAACCTTGGGTAAGTGATGCATTGGCAGATTATAGTGATATTGTCCTTCGAAAGGATTTGCTTTGTGCTAAGACGTTAGAAAAAGGAACAAACCTTGATGATGAATTTAAAAAAATGGGAGAATGCATGAAGGGGCAGTGGCAAAAAATATTTGGAAATGAAGCTCCTCTTCATGTTGAACTAGGTACGGGGAAAGGGAAATTTATAAGTGAAATGGCCCTAAAACATCCTGAAATTAATTTTGTGGGTATCGAAGCTCAGCAAGATGTATTGTACTATGTTGCGCAAAAGGTTCGCGAGAAAGGCCTTACGAATGTTAAACTATTAGTGTTTGATGTGAATCATTTGCTAGAAATTTTTGCTCCAGGGGAAATTAATCGTTTGTATATTAATTTCTGTGATCCATGGCCTAAGGTGCGCCATGCTAGACGCAGATTAACCCATGCAAATTTCTTAGAGAAGTATAATATCGCTTTGGTTGAGGGCGGCGAGATATTCTTCAAAACGGACAATCGATTACTCTTTGATTTTTCCTTAGAAGAATTTGCGGCGTGCAATCTCATAGTAGATCATGTAACTTTTGACTTGCACAATAGTGATTTTACAGGTAATATCATGACGGAATATGAGACTAAATTTAGCGGCATGGGTACAAAAATAAATCGTTGTGAAATAAGGTTTCCAAATAATAATCATAAATTTTAATTTTTTATGACATCATTTTAGATTGCGGCATATACTGTTATAAACACTGTGGATCAAAGAGGGAGAGTGTTGCTATGCCGCGTCAACAAATATCCTATATTGTTCCTGAGCCCTTAGAACCACTGAATTTAGAAGAAGTAAAATTCTGGTTAAGAATTATGCAGGAACACGCCTTATTTATTAAAGCTGGATTGCCTTGTGAAAATACGGACTTAATTGATGAGGCCCAGGCTTTTTACCAGGAATTTGAGTCCTTACGTTTGCGTGCAGAGCGAGTGCAAAGCGATAGGAAATTTACAGAACTGATCAATGATTCCCAGGTACTAGTCAAGGAGTTTTATATTTATAAACGTAATTTATTACACATGATGCTAGAATGCAAACTTGGAGGTTCTAATTTCCCTTTGCTTCTTGATCATGTTGCTCGTGAAGCCGAGTATTTTATCCGTCTATTAGACAAGAATAAAAATGGCAGAGTTATTGTAAATGGGGAAAGTAAAGCCCAAGAAAATACATTTTGGTTGCGAATTATGGCAGATCATACGAAGTTTATTAGTCATCTTTTAGACCCCTCAGAACGGAATTTGATAACGACTGCTAATAACTTTTCCCAAGAGTTTGATGATCTCTTTATACAAGGAAGAGATTTTTCGAGTATGCTCCATAATTATAATGAAGTTGCTTCTTTTAAACGTTTTATCCAAGATACAAGGGCGGCTACAGTACGTCTTAGAGATTTTAAACGTGCTGCTGAGGAAATGATTGCAGAGTGCAGACTAGTTGGTCTCATTCCAGCATTGCTTGCGGATCATGTACGCCGTGAGGCCGATCATTTCCTAATGATTTTAAGTATGCTGGAAAAAGGCGTTATGAAAAATATGACAATGGAAGCCGTGGAGGAACTTGAAGAAATCGATGAGATAGTATCTGAGGAAGTAAGCTGTGATCCATGTAAAGTCTATAAAGTGATGAAACCGGATCGGGAGCGGGAAGAAGATCCCCTGCCAGTTGAGGATGAATCAAGCTGCGAAGATGTAGATGTGGAATGGATGATAAAAGATAAAATAAAAAGCAAAAATCAAGTAAAGACAGTTTCTAAGCATGCTAATTCTGAAACTAAGAATAAGGTAATTGAAAAAAGTCCTGGGGCATCCCAGCCGCAGGGGAGTGATGGTAAATATAAGTGGAGTGGTAAATGGCCTAGGCAGCTTGGAAAGAAAAATGAGTAACTTGGTGGCAAACAGTAATTGGTCGCCATACCTAGCGAGTGCGCTGGTATGGCGACCATTTTATATGACGGGTAATACAATCATATAGCCTAAAAGTTCACGATTGGTATTGGTTGTAGAGAGTAATCGCCCCTTCTTTAAATCAATCAAGCTTAAATCGCCAAAGATATGACTCGTCGCAATGCCTAGCTGGCCGCAAGGCAAAATATGTAGGCAGGAAATGGAACGACCTATTTCAATATGACGAAGAATAGCGGCAGTATGGCTATCAATAACGGTAATAGAAGCGCTTTCTTCATTAACAACATACGCCAGATGTTCGTCAGACCAAGTGGCTACATGGGAAGGGTAAGCTGCAGAGGGGCTTGTGCTGTAAGGATATATGCAACGCTCAGCAGCGATAATTGCAGGTGATTGCTCCTCTGTTACTATGCGGTGGAAAAAAGCAACGCCTTCAATATTGAAATGAATGGTTGTAAAGGGAATAAAGATACGCCCGTTATCATCAAGGGTAATATTAGTTGGAATGCCTGGTAGGAGATGATGGCTTAGTAGTTCTCCCTTAGGGGTGAAGGAAGATAATGAACCCTGATCCCTATCTTCCCAAACACTATAGACGGCATTGTTATCAGAGGTCAGGCCCACGCAGGCACCTTTCGTTATGATCTCTAGACTTTTCAAAGACATAGTAGCAATATCTAGGGTGTATAGCCGGCCATCAGGATCGGATACATAGGCACAAAGACCATTGGGGGCTATTGAAAATTGGGTAGGGGAAGGCAATGTAAGCGGGAGGCGATAAAGTGATCTCTGGGTAAGGTTAGCTACGAATAGTGCACCCGTTCCATTAGTTTCCATTGCCGGCATATAGGCCTTTGTGCCATCCGGGGCGAGAGCTAATTCTGTGGGAGTAAACTTCGGAGGGTAAGACATCTCTGCCAAAATTTCTCCCGTTGAACCCTTTACAAGTAATAAAGCACAGGTAGTATTATCAATGACTAAGAGTTGATAGGGTATAGTTCCCATATCGTCACCTCGATTTTATGGAGCTTATTTCTTGCTCATTGCCTTATATAATATTCTTAATTTATTCAAATGGTTATTAGGTGAGTCTATTATTTTTTGGTATAATAGAGATAGTGAGAAGTAAAGGAGACATAATATGAGGTTCTGGATGAGTAATATGGAGGCGGTAGTATATAGCACCTTACTTTTAGTTGTTATTGGTACCGTTAATATTTTTAGTGCCAGCTTTGTAGAAGCTGGACAGACGATGCATGATAGCTATTTTTATGTGAAACGCCATCTTATGATGTTTAGTATTGGTACGTTAGCAATGGTCATTATGAGCCGTCTGGATTATCACAGGCTTAAAGGCCTAATAACACTAATGACGTTCGTTACAATCATCTTATTAGTAGCGGTACATGCTAGTGGAGTCCAAATTAATGGTGCCAAACGGTGGATTAACATTGGTTTTCAATTTCAACCATCGGAACTGGCTAAGTTGACTGGTCTGATGATTACAGCAGGATACTTAGGACCAGTGATTGACTATGGACGCAGAGTAACCTTGCTGTCAACGCCATTTTATATTACAGTACTGCTAACCTTAATTGTTTTTAAACAGCCTGATATGGGTACTGCCGTTATTATTATGGGTGTATGTCTAATGCTATACGTCATTGCAGGATTGCCAAAACAACAATTTTTTACGTTGCTTGGAGGATCGACGCTAATCTTTATTTATGCTGCCTTTACTGCTGCCTATCGCGCGGAACGAATTGCTGCATGGATTAATCCTTGGGCATATCAGCAGGGAATTGGGTATCAATCAGTACAGGGGCTTCTGGCAATTGGTTCAGGAGGTTTTTTTGGAACTGGTCTGGGTATGGGAGCGAGTAAATTTTATTACTTACCAGAAGGACATACGGATTTTGCATTTGCAGTATTATGCCAAGAAATGGGGTTTATTGGTGCGGCAGTAGTGTTGTTTTTAATGGGAATGCTTGCTTATTATGGCGTTAAAATAGCTCTAAAAGCGCCGGATGGCTTTGGTAAAATGCTAGCAATTGGTAGTGTTGTTTTAATTGTAGGGCAAGCTATGATTAATATTGCAATGGTAACGGGTTTAGCACCTGTTGTTGGTGTGCCCCTTCCCTTTATTAGTTTTGGGGGTACAGCATTGGTTATTAATTTGTCAGCAATTGGGATTTTGTTGAATGTAGGGCGGCAGGCAGTGGAAGCTGTTCCTGGGGAGGCCCCTTCTCTACCTGAAAGCAGTCGTAACACTCGTTTGAAAGTGGCTAGACAAGCGAGAACTCTTAGCCGTGTGAAGTAATAATAGTATACATAGCAATCTTTCTGATTATGCCCCTAAAGGGCTAATCAGATTTTTTTTGCTTTAAGTAACATACATAATAAGCATCACATAAAATATAGTAAATCACAAGAGAGGAGGGTGGATGGATGAAGAAAGATTTTTACAAGTCTCACAAGCAAATGCTTGTAGACGAAGAATGCAATGAAGATACAAAAATGATCTTGGCTCATTCCTATGTCCCTTGGCAATATTATGACAAAGCATTTTGTCCTCAAGAAGCACTCATGAAGGGGACTTTGTTTCCTGAATTATACGGCCCCTATAAACCACCAAAGTGAACATGGGAGGTGAAAATATGAATTGTGAACAACAATTAAGTATGCTTATAAAGATACAGGAGATGGAATTTGTTGCTGTAGAACTTAACTTATACTTAGATACACATCCTTGTGATAAAGATGCCCTTAATGATTTTAATTGTGCCGTTGAAATGCTCAGAAAATATAAGCAAGCTTATGAAAATGAATACGGTCCTCTTCTGAACTTTGGGAAGGGTGAATATGCAAAAGGCTCATGGCAATGGGTAGAGGAGCCTTGGCCATGGGAATTATAGATGGAGGAATGGGATAATGTGGATATATGAGAAGGCGCTGGAACATCCTGTTAGAGTGAGCTATCCTGATATAGCCTTTGCCAAACTCGTCATCACCCAATATGGAGGACCTGATGGAGAACTCGGGGCATCTTTAAGGTACTTGAATCAACGTTATTCTATGCCGACAGGGCAAGCCAAAGCGCTACTTACAGATATCGGCACCGAAGAATTAGCTCATATGGAAATGATAGCAGCTTTGGTATATAAATTAGTTGATGGAGCTTCGCCAAAGGATTTTGAAGCTGCTGGTTGGGGCGGGCAATATGCCCAGCATAATCATGGACTCTTCTGGACTGATGCCAATGGTGTACCTTGGTGTGCATCCTATATTGCCTGCCTTGGTGACCCTATCGCTGATCTTACGGAAAATATGGCAGCGGAGCAAAAGGCAAGAGTAACTTATGAACATCTCATTCATTTGACAGATGATCCATGTGTCAAAGATACCCTGCGCTTTTTGTGGGAACGGGAAGTGGTGCATTTTCAGCGGTTTGGAGAAATGCTCAATACGGTGCAGGAGCATATGAGTAAGAGTAATCTGTGGTGTGGCTGTGAGATGAAGGAATAGAAAAAGAGCGTCCAAGAACCAGTGGTACTAATGGTTCTTGGACGCCTTTTCTATGAAAAAGTGATGCAATGCTAAAGAGTAATGTTATCTATGTATAGAGGACTTTATTTGTATTTGTCGAAAATACTCCTACAATCCTTTAAATTGAGATCGCCATAAAAAGATAAAATTTATATCCTTGCCCAATATAATTCCTTCGATTTTTCAGATCCGTTATTTGCCATGTGCTAAATTCAATGAAACCTTCAAGGGGATGAGATAATGTTTGACTTCAAGATAGAGTCTTTGCGCACTAGAATGCTGCTGTGGGTATTTTGTGCCAGCGTTATTCCTTATATTATTGGCGGCGCATATATCGGACAAGTTGTAATGGAACACACTGAGGTAGGTTATGTCCGGCAAGCGCGAGAAGTAATTAATAATATTCAACATAATTTAGATTACGCATTTTTGAGTCCAGTGGAGAATTTGGTAAGTACTTTGGCGCAAGACGAACGAATTATGAATATTAGCCCTGAAAAATTAAATAATTATACACAGTTTGGCTCAAGTAATTTTTCTTATCGCAACGATCCTTTAGAGAGCACGCTAAATCGATACTTCACCACGGTTAAGTATAACCATAAAAATATTGGAACTGTATTTTTAGGTTCTGCTTGGGGCGGTTACATGGAAACGCCTCATTTTTTCCCTAAAAACGCCTATGATCCTCGACTGCGATCCTGGTACCAAGAAACATTACAATATAGGGGGCAAATTAGCACGACCGACCCTTACGTTACTTCTGTTACCAATGAAATGGTGATAAGCATCACCCATACTGTGGATCGGGGTGCAGAAAATCTTGGAGTGATAGGGGTCATGCTATATCTGACAGAGTTTCAAAATATGGTATCCCATACCAAAATTGGCGAAACGGGATATTTGATGGTGCTGAATCCTAATAATAAATTTGTCGTCAGTCCTAAGCATCCAGAATGGTTGATGAAAACTCCTGAAGAAATTAACATTGAGGCATTAAAAGGATTTGAGGAAAAGGTCAATACGCTGGTGCCTTACCAAACTGATAATAAGGATCAAATTATGTTGATTAATCCTTCCGATACAAGAGGATGGAAGGTTATAGCTGTTATTGATCGAGCGGAACTTACAGGACAAGCGATAGCGATTCGTAATATCATCATTGGAGTATATAGTGTTACACTACTACTAGTTTTGCTTACCATCACTTATGTTACTACTCGTATTACACGTCCCTTAACAATCATGACTGGTTTGACAACACAAATGGCTCATGGGAATTTGGAAATCACAGAAATTTCTGTAGCGACTAAAGATGAGTTAGGACAATTGGCGGAATCCTTTAGTACCATGGCGAAAAGTCTTAAAAAATCTTATACTGATTTGGAACTGCGGATAGAAGAGAGAACTGCTGAACTAATGGAAAGGCGCAAGGCAGAAGCAGCTCTTGCCGCATCTGAAGAAAAATTTTCTAAGGCGTTTCTTTGCAGCTCTGATGCCATTGGAATTATTAGAATTAAAGATTGGTGTTATCGAGAGGTGAGTGATGCTTTTATTAATATTTTTGGTTACAGCCGAGAAGATATTATTGGTAAAACTTCTTCTGATTTTAATTTATGGCTGACAGAGGAAGCGAGGCTTAATTGCATCCAAGAATATATGGATAAAGGATTTATGCGAGGGGCAGAAATATGTTGGTGCACGAAAGCTGGTGAAATGCGATTTGGTGCCCTTTCCATGGAGATGATCAATATTAGTGGAGAGAGCTTTTGTCTATTTGTTTGGCATGATATTACCGAATGGAGGCAGGCTGAAGAAGCTCTGCGTGAAGCTCGGGATCACTTGGAATTTAAAGTAGAAGTGCGAACTCAGGAATTGATTGCTGCTAATCTGGAATTGCAGGTTATGAATGAGGAACTTGTTGAAACTCTTAACCAATTAAAAAGAACCCAGGATCAACTTGTAAAGACACAAAAAATGGCCGCGCTAGGTGGACTAGTAGCGGGAGTGGCTCATGAAATCAATACTCCTGCAGGTGTCGCTTTGACAGCTGCATCACACTTAGAGGAAATAACAAAGGAACTCTCAGAGCTGTATGAAAGCAAAAATATGAAACGCAGAGATTTTGAAGAATATATTGAAGAGTCTGGGCGAGCAACTCATGTCATACTATCCAACCTGAAACGAGCAGATCAATTGATCCGCAGTTTCAAACAGGTTTCAGTGGATCAGGCAAGCGAAGCACGCCGATTATTTAAAGTGAAGAATTATATTGAAGAAATTCTATTGAGTCTTTCTGCCAAGTTAAAGAAGACTCGTCATATTGTGAGTGTTGATTGTGATGAAAGTTTGGAATTTGACAGTTTTCCAGGGGGATTTTCACAGATTATAACGAATTTAATAATAAATGCTCTCAATCATGGCTATCGATCTAGTGATGTGGGGCATATTGTCATTACTATTGTAAAAGAAGAATTCCATCTGATTCTAAAGTTTTCTGATGACGGCAAGGGCATGGAAGAGGGAGTGCTGGAAAAAATATTTGACCCTTTCTTTACTACAAAACGCAATGCGGGTGGAAGTGGGCTTGGATTGCATATTGTATATAATATCGTTACCCAACAATTTAAAGGCACCATAGAATGCCAAAGCTCTCTGAATCAAGGAACTGTATTTACAATCATCTTTCCTTTAAAGACAAGTGACAATGAAAATAAGGCGTGAACCTAGCCATTCATTCCTAGTCTCAAATGTGGGAGTGAAGGAATAAGCATTGCAAGAGGTATCTAAGAACCAGGATTGTTACTGGATTCTTAAATACCTTTTTGTCTTTTTATTTACAATATAGAAGTTTGCGTACATTATAGATTTTTTGCAGGAAATGTGAATTTGTAAAGAGAAATATCAAAAGCACACTGAATGGAGGGTCTATATAGATGAATTATGATGAGATTGGGTTTTTTACAGCATTTACGTCGGGGGTAAGTGCTTTATTATCCATATTTGCCTTATGTCTAAGTTTTTATGTATATAAAAGGGATCGTGTAGAAGTCATAGTCCGAGGGAGAGTTGGTAAAAATATTATTGATTCAATTGATCGCTATTACTTAGAAATTACGGTGACGAATAGCGGTCGTCGTTCAGTAACAATTACACATTTGACGGGAAACTATTATACCTGGTGGGGTTCTTCTTGGCCAATACTAGCCCGAATACCTTACATAAGGAACATAATAATAGAAAAAAACATTAAACATGAGTGGAAAAAAATTCAGTTCATAACATCAACGAACATTCCTGCATATCTGCATGAAGGAAACTGTATTGTAGAGACCTTTGAGATGAATCGGGCACTGGTAAAAGATTTGCTCCTGTCACGGGGAATTTTTGCGATTGATAGCACTGGAAAGGCGTGGAAGTTACCTTCTGAATTTCTGCGAGACATTAAATGGGCTCTAGATAAAAATCGATTATTAAATAAAGTCTAAAAAGCCGCTGTTATGATATAGCTTATGGCACCTTAATATAACTATTTGATTTGCTATTATTTTTTATTTGTGGGATAATATCCAACAAATAGGAGTGATGGTATGATTAATATGTTTCGATCGGTTCCAATGTATGTATGGTTGATTGCCTTGGGTCATGGTGTCACTGATTTATCGCCAGGAGCACTGTATGTGGCATTGCCCTTTTTAAAAGCTAAGTTAGGATTAACCTATGCTGAAGTTAGTGCTATTGTCATGATGCAAAATATAACGGCTTCCCTAAGTCAGCCCTTCTTAGGCTATTTTAGCGATCGCAGGCCAAGACCTTGGCTTATGCCGGCAGGCTGTATATTGTGTGGGGTAGCAATGCTAGGAGCTTTAGTAGTGAATAACTATCACCTAGTATTACTATGTACTGCTTTGAGTGGCTTTGGTAACGCTGCTTTTCACCCAGAAGCGGCTAAGGTGGTCAATCGTTTAAGCGGTAGCTCTGTTGGCAAAGGAGTTAGCTTATTTAGTGTTTGGGGCAGTATCGGTGTGGCAGCAGGATCAATGCTAATGGCATTATTGCTATCCCAGGATTCAGGAGCCTTATTATATTCTTATATACTGCCCTTTTTCGTAAGCGGTGCGGCACTGGCTTATGTAGCTATGAATTTATCGCCATCTCCAGGTGTTGGAAAAGGCAGTTTGCGTCATCTTACTACATCCTTTGATTGGTCTCTTATTTCCTTATTAGGAATGGTAGCGGCTAGAGCAACTGTATCCTCAGGAATTAGTGCTTTTGTGCCCCTATATTATGTTTCCTATCTAAATGGCAGCACCTTATATGCAAGTTCCTTATTAACGGTATATATGGCAGCTGGTGCTTTTGGCACAATGCTAGGGGGCATTATGAGTGATAAGTATGGTAGTAAGACCGTTATGGTTTATTCTATTCTTCCCTTAACCTTTCTAATGTATGTATTTCGCTTTGCTGAGGGGATCTGGCCATTTCTCATTTTAGGGATTGTTAGCATTTTACTGACAGCTACCTTTACTAGCAGTTTGGTGCTGATACAAAAAATGATGCCCAATAATGTTGGCATGGCCTCTGGCCTCAACCTTGGTTTTAGTGTAGGGCTTGGTACGATGGGTGTACTAGCATTAGGTAAAGTAGCAGATATATGGGGAATGCCAATGATTTTTGACATTTTAGCATTTTTGCCGATGGTAGCCTTAGGTTTAACTGGTTTTATTCGTGAACCAGAAAAAGAGGAAAGGGTACGGGCACAGGCCTAATAAAGAAATATAAAAACAGTATAACAATGGAGGGGTTATGTAATGACTGTTTCATTAGTCAGAGGGCAAAAAGTTAATTTTACAAAAGAGTATCCTAGCTTAAAGAGATTAAACATTCAATTACACTGGGGTACTGGGAAAAATATCGGGTCAGCTAATAGTGAATTAGAACTAGATGCTTCACTTTTTATGCTTAATAATGCAGGACAATGCCGTGATGATCAGGATATGGTTTTCTATGGGAATACCAATGGGTATAATGGGGCAGTATTACATGAAGACAAAAAACAAGTTGGTAAATTGATGCAAGAGGGGCTTGCAATTGACTTGGAAAAGCTGCCTGCTAATGTGGAAAAAATGGCGGTAACTCTAACTATTTACGAAGGTGGAGAACGAAGACAATCTTTTGCCATGGTGGAGAATATTAGTGCTTCTGTTGTTGATAAGCAACAAGGTATAGAGGTGTGTCGCTTTGATCTTAACGTGGATTTTACAGTTGAAACGGCAATTGTAGTATGTGAATTGTATCATAAGAATGGTGAATGGCGATTTAATGCTGTTGGAGCAGGATATCAAGGAGGCCTAGTAGCCCTTTGTAAGAGCTTTGGTATTGATGTTACTGAAGAGGAAAAGGTGATAACGCCAGATACTCCAAGCGCAGTTATAGCTCAGAAAACAACTCCTCCGCCCTTTCCAAAGATGAATTTAGGTAATCCTATGACGAGAGTATCCTTGCCTAGTGCAAAGCCTTCAGCGCCAATGAATCTGAGTTTGCCATCGGCTCTAGGAGCCAAAGTCACTTCTTCTAGACCACCTGTTTTGCTTGTTTGCAAATGTGGTGCTGTGGTGAGAGAGGGTGCTAAATTTTGCATGGGCTGCAAAAAACCAAGGTAATGAATAAAGTTCTAATAGTAAAGACTTTCACTTCCAAGGAATTGTGAAAGTCTTTTTTGCTATATCAGAAGGTATAGCCTTCTCTTGATTGTAAGCAAGGGCAACTAAGGATGAACGCAAGCTAAGTTTTTATGTTAGGAAGGTATATTTTACTAAAGTTTATGGCTGTTTTTATCGATATGATAATTGAAGAATGAAAAAATATATATTTAGCTAGGGTACTGCAAGGAAGCAGTAGCGTCCTAGCGTCAGTTCATCATGAAATCAAGGAGGAATTCGAGATGAAAATTATTAGTTCAACCGTTGCTATGGCAAGTCAGCATGAGCTGGTGGAAAAGGATGTAGAGCAACAATCTTTAAGAGTATGGAACAATAAGGGGTCTAATGTTTCTAACCAGGGAAATGGTGTAGAAGAGTTTGTAAAAGAGGCCCGACAAGATATTGTGGATATTTCTGAGCAGGCCAAAGAATTGTATAGCACTCAGGTTCAATCAGCACAAGGAATATCGGGAGATGAATCTCCTTATGAATTAAGCGATAAAGATAAACAAAAACTTCGTCTTATCCAAGCAATGTTAGAGACGCTTACTGGCAAAAAGATGCGTTTTTATGCACTTGATGGGAAGAGTGATCAAGCGAATGCTCCTGTGAAAGGCGAAAAAAATACAAGGATTATACTTAACCAGCAGGTTTCTAATAATGCAACACCTTTACTAGGATGGGGGTTGGAATATCATTCTTATAAAGCACATAGTGAGCAAGAAAGAACCGCTTTCCAAGCCGCAGGAATTGTTAAGACTGCTGATGGCAAGGAAATTAATTTCTCTGCCGAGATGAACATGAGCAGACAATTTTTATCAGAACAAAGAGTGGATATTAGAGCTGGTGATGTTCTCAGAGACCCCTTAGTTATTAATTTTGATGGTCAAGCAGCACAACTTACAGAGCAAAAGTTCCATTTTGATATTGACTCAAATGGCATACAAGAGAAAATATCATTTCTAAAGCCTGGTAGCGGATTTTTGGCCATTGATTTGGACAATGATGGTATCGTTACCAATGGCAATGAGTTATTTGGAACCAAAAGCGGAGATGGATTTGCAGATTTAGCCCAGTATGATTCGGACGGAAATCAATGGATTGACGAAAATGATCCAATCTATCAGAAACTACGCATTTGGGCGAAAGATGATGATGGGAAAGATCAATTATTAGCTCTGGGACAAAAAGGTATTGGAGCCATCTATCTAGGGAATGTTAATACCGAATTTGCTGTAAAGAACAGTGAAAATCAATTGATGGGACAAATTAGGCAGACGGGTATATTTTTGAAAGAAGATGGTAAAGTAGGTACTGTACAGCACGTGGATTTGGCTATCTAAATAATAATCGTGGAATACCAGACTGCGAGTGGAGTAGTCTGGTATTCCTTTTTCCCGGGAAATATATAGGAGGTATTGTAATGAAGATTATGCATACAGGAGATTGGCATATCGGAAAGATCGTCAATCAGCGGTATATGACTCTTGATCAAGAATATATACTTCAGGCTTTCGTTACTCTTTTGGAAAGGGAAAAGCCAGATGTATTAGTAGTAGCCGGTGATATATATGATAGAGGTGTACCGCCAATCGAAGCTGTAGAATTATTAGATAAGGTATTGAGTAGTATTTTATTAGAGTTAAAGATTCCTGTTATTATGATTGCTGGTAATCATGATAGCCCTGATCGGTTAGGTTTTGGCAATCAGCTGTTACAGGATAAGGGACTACATATCTCAGGGCGTTTTACAAAAGATAGCAGGAAGGTTGTTTTATATGATGAATATGGACCGGTTAATTTTTATCTCATTCCCTATGCGACACCAGCAGTAGTTAGAGATGTGTTAGGTTGTAATGAAATTTTAGATCATAATACGGCGATGGAGGCTATTATTGCTAAGATTCGCGCACAGTGGGATGATAAACAGCGAAATATTATAGTTACCCATGGCTTTGTTCGAGGTATAGGAGAATTAGAATGCAGTGAATCAGAAAAACCATTATCGGTCACTCTGTCCATGGGTGGTGCAGATTATGTGGATGTTAAGCATTTTGAAGGTTTTACCTATACCGCTCTTGGGCATCTACATAGTCCACAGCAAGCAGGAGGAGAGAGAGTACGCTATGCAGGGTCATTGCTTAAATACTCTTTTTCCGAAGTAAAACAGCAAAAATCCATTACAGTAGTTGAGATAGGCGCAGAAGGTGAGTTAAATATAGACTGTAAATCATTACTACCCTTACGAGATATGCGAAGAATTAAAGGAACTTTAAATGCTTTACTAGATCCGAAGGTGTATCAAGACTCAAATGTAGAGGATTATCTGCATGTTACCCTAACTGATGAGGGGGAATTGATAGAACCAATGAGTCATTTGCGGGCCGTCTATCCAAATGTACTATCTTTAGATATTGAAGTAAAAGAACGTCAGATCGGTGAGAATAAAACAGCAGCGGGACAAGGGTATAAGCAAAAGTCAAAGCTAGCTCTATTCGAAGATTTTTATCAAGATATAACAGGACAGGAATTTGGTGAAGATAAAGCTGCTATCATAGGAAACATCATTGAAACGGTAGAGAGAGAAGATAGGGGAGAATAAGATGAGACCGTTAAAACTGAAGATTACAGCCTTTGGACCATATGCAACTCAGCAGATCATTGATTTCACTGAACTACAGGGAAGGAATTTATTCGTTATTACGGGGGATACTGGGGCGGGGAAAACTACCATTTTAGATGCCATTGCTTATGCTCTTTATGGTAAGGCAAGTGGCCAAGACAGAGATGGAGAAAGTTTGCGCAGTCATTTTGCGGTTGCTGATCTTATCACTGCAGTTGAACTAGAGTTTGAATTACAGGGAGAATGCTATTGGGTGCGACGTATCCCAAAGCAACGTAAAAAGAGAGTAAGGAGCCTTGGGTATATAGACCAGAATGCAGAGGCAGAATTTAAAAAGCTTGATGATAAGAGTGCAGTGGTCTGTGGTGTACGGGAAGTAAACGAAAAAATAATGGGACTTATTGGTCTTAGTTATGAACAATTTAAACAGATCATTATGATTCCACAAGGGGAATTTAGAGAACTGCTGACGGCAGACAGCAAAACAAGACAAGATATATTACAGAAAATTTTTGGAACGGAAGGGTTTTATAGAGTTCAGGAACTGCTTGAAGATCAAGCTAAGAACCTAAGCCAAGAAGTAAATAACCTGCATAAGCAACGAGATGAATACATCCGCAGTTTTGACAAAAACAGTTATCCAGGGCTAGCCGCAGCTTTAGCCCAGGCTAATTATAATATCCCCCTCGTTATAGAGGAGGCACAAAGAACAATTGAACTTGATAGGGATAAGGAAAATTCCTTGCAAGAGCAAGTGGTGAAGCAAGAAGAAAAGATTACGGATAAACAAGGGGAAATTTTTCAAAGCAAGGCCAATAATTTAAAAATTAATGCTAGAGATGAGGCTTATGAAAAAAGAAATATACTGCTAGCAGGCCAGCTGCAAATCGAAGATAAAAAACTAAAAGTAAAGCAGGGTCGAAAGGCGCTAGGGCTAATGGGGGTAGATGCAAACTGTCATAACCGTTTGCAGTATGTAGAAAAAAAAGAAAGGGAGCTTTTGCAGGCGAACTTACAAAGGCAAGAAGCTGAAAAAGTTGTAGAGATAAGTCAAAAGAATTATCAATTAGAGAAAGAGAAGGAAGAAAAGTACAGCCAGTTAGTAATTCAACAGGTGAAATTGCAGGAACTAAGGGTTAAAGTTGCCGATTGGGATGCCCGGCAGGCAAAAAACACCCAACTTGAACAGCAATTAGCAATGATAACGAAGAATAGAGAGGCTATAAAAAAAGAATTAGAGAAGACGCGAAGTGAAATTACAGACTGCCAGAAAAACCTTGATAAGGCCCGAGAGGTAAGGGCTAAATACACACTAGCCGCAGCAGAGCTAGAAAAAGTAAATAGTATTTGCACAAAATTTAAAAGCGCAGAAGCGGAGCAGACTGATGTAATTCATTTGGAGCAGTCGGCTTTGCATCTGCAGCAACGAGCATTTGAAGCGCAAATAAGGAATGAACAGGTTGCTGCAGAGTATCAAGAAGCTCAAAAAAGTTTTTTGCAAGGACAGGCGGGGATCATTGCTTCACAAATAAAGGCAGGCCATTCTTGCCCAGTATGTGGCTCAGAGCATCACCCTCGTTTGGCGAGCCTATTGGAGGCAATTCCTTCGGAAGCAAAGCTGCAAGAGCTAGGAAAGCAACAAGAGCAAACTCGGCAAGAATATGAGGGAATACGAGGTAATTGGGAAAGCTCTAAAGCAGAGTGTTATACAAAACAGCAGATTTTGCTAAGAATGATTATTGAAATTAAGGAACTTATTGAGGATGATAGCTCTATAGTATCCATGGAAAAACTAGGTGAATATATTGCCCAAGAATTAACCATCTGGCAGGAAAAGAAACAGCAATTAACCCAAATAAATGAAGATTTATTACAGCAAGAGAAGGACCAAGAGGTATTGTTTCTTCTCTTAGTTAACAGGACGGAACTTGCAGCTCAGTTGGCAAAGGAGTCAGAGGAATTAGAAGAAAAGCATATAGAGTTATTCGCCAAATGTCGAAGTGGGCAAGATGCAATGAAAGAATTAGAAGCAGAAGTACCTATAGAGATGCGTTCTATGAAGAATCTATTAAACGCTTTGCAGGGCATTGAAAACTCTCTCAAGAACATGAAACAAGCTCTTGAGAGAGTGGAGGGAGATTATAGGGATAGTCAAGTCGGCTATGCGGCTGCTGTTTCGGAAGAAAAGATTATTGAAAAATCATTAAAAGAAGGATTAGAGGAGCTAAGGAGCGCTCGGCAAGCTTTTATGGATGCGATGCTTCATGCTGGTTTTAATGGTGAAGAAGAGTACTTTCAAGCCAAGCAAGCAGAGAAAGACATGAAAAGTTTAGAAGAACAAATAAACAATTATTATGAAGAACTTCGTTCGGTAACGGATTCTTATCAACAGTTGCAGCAAGAAGTAGAACATCTTAGCTTGATAGACATTAAGGCTGTTGAAGAGGAATATCACATCTTGCAGGTAGAAAAGAAAGAGCTTGTTAATCAACACGCCGCTATTATGGCTAGAAAAAGCCACAATGAGAGGACGCTGAGAAGTATTTCTGCACTGGGAGAAAAGACCATGCAAAAAACAACTCAACATCAATTAATAGGACATCTTGCCAAAATTGCCAAGGGAGATAATGAAGAAAAGGTTAGTTTTGAGCGTTATGTCCTAGCGGCCTTCTTTAATGACATTATTAACGCCGCTAACAATCGTTTGAAAAAAATGACAGGTGGACGGTATCAAATGAACCGTATTGCGCAAAAAGGCAAAGGTGGAGGGCAAAGCGGTCTGGAAATTGAGGTTTTGGATTATTATACGGGACAATATAGACATGTGAAAACCCTATCGGGAGGAGAAAGCTTCAAGGCGTCCCTTGCCTTGGCGTTAGGCCTTGCGGAAGTGGTCCAGTCTTATGCAGGAGGTATCAGCTTAGATACCATGTTTGTTGATGAAGGTTTTGGAACCTTAGATCCAGAGTCCTTAGATACTGCTATTGCCTGTCTTATGGAATTGCAGCATTCAGGAAGGTTAGTAGGCATCATATCTCATGTTCCAGAGTTAAAGGAAAATATCGATGCACGCTTAGAAATTAAAGCAAGTACCGATGGTAGTTTTGCACAGTTTTCTATAAGATAGATCCAGTGTAAATAAGGGATAAAGACAATTCCTGGATATAGAAAAATTAGGGATTATTTCGGTTGAAAAGATGAAAAAAACATTAAATTACCATATATTACATAGGAAGACTTGACAATTTAAAAAATATTAAAAAAATGTTAAAGATATGTTAAATATTTAATGTAGATAAAGCAAATCTATAGTATAATCATTATGAAAATACTGAAATTAAGGAAACTTATAATATATTTAGGAGGCTAAAAAATGATTAATATGTTGTTGATAGGTGGCGGTCGTGGCGGGGTTGGTGTAATTGAAATGTGCAGTAAGGTACCTGATGTGAAAATAGGTGGCGTTGTCGACGTAAAAACAGATGCAGTAGCGATCAAGCTAGCACAAAAAATGGGTATCCCCACCTTTACAGATGTTAGAGATGGGCTTCGCGCATCAGGAATTAATATGGTCATTAACATTACAGGTAACGAAGAAGTAAATCGATTGATTGAACAAAATAAGACACCTGACATTAAGGTTGTAGATGGCTTTATTACAAGTATGTTATATCACTTAATCAAATCCCAAGCATTGATGAGTGAAGAAATTCATGAAAGAGTAGTTGTGTTATCTAAGTCGGTTAATGAGGCGAAAGCTCATATTAATAACACCCATGAAGTTATTGGCTTTATTAACAAAATATCCCAACAAACTAATCTTTTGGGACTAAATGCCGCTATTGAAGCAGCACGTGCAGGTGAACATGGACGCGGTTTTGCGGTAGTTGCTAGTGAAGTTCGTAAGTTATCAGAAGACAGTGTGGATGCTACTAAGAAAATTAATAATATTTTAGGTAATATTGAATCTTCTATGCAGACGATTATTACTGGTATTGAGCAAACGGCTACTGTTACAGAAAAACATACTACCAATGAGTTGATTGTTGGTATTAGAGTATAAATTGAGCATTAGGAACCTTCGAGGAAGATACCTCGAAGGTTCTTTTTTTGGATGATTTTTCTCATAATATATTAAGAAAATACCAATATATCACGATATATATATAAAGCGCCAAGGAGGGCGAGTGGGATGATAACGAAGGTATTGAGTATATATCGAGTTGATACCCAGAAACATGATCATCATCAAACCAAGGATGGGGCGAAAAAGAAGGAGCAAGAACAGTTCAAGGAATTTTTAGCGAAAGCTCTTACTGGTACTAATGAAAAAGATAAGTGTTATTAATGGAGCCTTTTGGCTCTATTTTTTTTACCTTAGAGAGAGTGAGTGATATAATAAAGAAATGAGAGAGGAGTTATGCAAGAAAAAACAGGAGGTTTTTAATATGATTATTGGCGTAGCAAAAGAAATTAAAAATAATGAAAACCGAGTAGGATTAACGCCAGCAGGTGCAAAAGACTTGTGCAAAGCAGGACATAAAGTGCTAATTGAGGAAGGTGCTGGCCTAGGCAGTGGCTTTTCCAATGAGAGCTACGCTCAAGTAGGTGCAGTTATTATTGCCGATAAACAAGAGCTATTTGATTCTGCTGAGATGATTATAAAAGTAAAAGAGCCTGTGGCAGAAGAATATGGATTATTCCATGAAGGACAGATTTTATTTACCTATTTACATTTAGCTCCAGAGCCTGCTTTAACCAAAGCCCTGCTGGAGAAGAAGGTCATAGGTATTGCCTATGAGACCATTGTGGGGTGCAACAACAGCTTGCCCCTTTTATCACCAATGAGCGAAGTTGCTGGCCGCATGGCAGTACAAATCGGGGCGCAATTCTTGGAAAAACCTTGGGGAGGTAAAGGTGTACTTTTAGGTGGAGTACCTGGCGTAGAACCAGCACAGGTGGTAATTATTGGTGGGGGAATTGTGGGAACCAATGCAGCTAAAATGGCTGTGGGTATGGGAGCGCAGGTTGCTATTATTGATAAATCGCCAGATCGCCTTGCCTATATTGATGATCTCTTTAGTGGCAGAGTTGTCACAATAATGTCGAATGGTTATAATATTGGTAAGTGGGTTAAAAAAGCGGATCTTTTGATTGGGGCAGTACTCGTGCCAGGTGCAAAAGCTCCCAAACTTGTAAGTGAGGAAATGGTTAAGTCTATGGAGGAAGGTTCTGTCATTGTGGATGTGGCCATTGACCAAGGAGGGTCGATTGACACCATTGATCGTGTTACTACTCATAGTGAGCCGACCTATAAAAAATACGGCGTTGTACATTATTCAGTAGCTAATATGCCAGGAGCAGTAGCTCGTACTTCTACCTTTGCTTTAACCAATGCGACACTTCCATATGCCCTGCAAATTGCGAATAAAGGATGGTATCAGGCTCTTAAGGACGATGTAGGATTGGCAAAAGGTCTTAATGTTTATAATGGACAAATAACCTTTAAGGCAGTAGCTGACGATCAAAATCTGCCTTATATTTCCGTAACAGAAATACTGAAATAAGAAAATTTTTTTGTGGGTAAAAAAAAACCGTGTGACTTTAAACCAAGGATATAATTTTTATAAAGAGACATACTCATATTATGAGTATGTCTCTTTTCGGTTTTTTAACACAATTAGTAGTTGCTAATCCTGCTATCTGGGAGTAATATTAATGCATAAAAATCTAGTTAAGGTAGACAGGGGGAACCAAAAATGTCTGACCAATCTGTATGGGCAGAAATCGATCTAGGGGCAATTGAACATAATGTGCGACAAATAAGAAAAATAACAGAAACGCACACTCAAATTTGTGCTGTTGTAAAAGCGGATGCCTATGGACATGGGGCAGTAGCAGTAGCTAGAGCAGCTCTGCACGCAGGGGCGGATAGGCTAGCCGTTGCGAATATAAGTGAAGCCTTACAATTAAGGCAAGCGGGATTTACGACTCCAATATTGATTTTGGGATATACACCCGAGTGTCAGGCTAGGACAGTCGTAGATTATAATATTACACAGACTGTATTTTCAATAGATACTGCCCGGGCTTTATCGGAAGCGGCAGTGGCAACTGGTAAAGTAAGCAACGTACATATAAAAATTGATACAGGCATGGGCAGAATTGGCATTTGTCCTGCAGAGGCAGGGAACTTTGCTACGGTCGTGGCCAACTTGCCAGGTATTAAAATTGAAGGTGTATTTTCCCATTTTGCAGCTTCTGATAGTAGTGACAAAACATTTACTTATGAGCAATATGGTAGATTTACCGAAGCTGTACAATCTATTAAGGAGGCTGGTATTTCGATTCCTATTCGTCATATTGCCAATAGTGCTGCCATTTTAGATTTACCTCATATGCATTTAGATATGGTGCGTGCTGGTATTATTCTCTATGGTTTATGGCCTTCGAATGAGGTAGAGAAAAAAATTCAGCTAAAGCCAGCAATGAAGTTGAAAACGCAAGTAGCTTTTGTAAAAGAATTGCCAGCCAATGCATCCATAAGTTATGGACGTACCTATTTCACGCCTAAGGCTAGTCGTATTGCCACCTTGCCAGTAGGCTACGCTGATGGGTGGTCTCGTTTGTTGGCGAATAAAGCGTCGGTATTTATGGAAGGACGAAGGGCGCCTTTGGTGGGAAGGGTATGTATGGATCAATGTATGATTGATATAACCCATATTCCTAGAGTGATAACTGGCGATGAAGTGGTATTATTCGGCAATGAAGATTTGCCAGTGGAAGAAATCGCCGAGTGGATGGGAACGATCAATTATGAAATTATATGTATGATCGGCAAGAGGGTGCCGAGAGTCTATGTAGGATAATGTTTATAGCAAAACCATGCTTTTATTTCCATAGAAGCATGGTTTTATTAAGAAGTGAATATGTCGCCAAGGCTTATTAGCAGGGAAATAATAAAAGAAAGACGAATAATACCTATTCGTAGTAGTGTGATATTCAGGAAGGGCTGATAACAAATGGCGAAAATAATGGTAGGGAGAATCGATAAGCGAATTGCTGGATTTCTTGGCACTTTGATGATCATAATCCTCGTTTTGATAGGACGAGTTGGATGGATACAATTCATCGAAGGGGAAAGTATGGCTGTAAAAACAGCAGTACAGTTACGGGAAAGTAAAATCCTTCACTCCCCAAGGGGTACTATCTATGATAGAAATGGAAGAGAACTTGCGGTAAGTGGCATGACCAAATCCTTGTATGCCAATCCTTCTGAAATTAAGGATGCAGATAAAGTAGCTAGTATATTAGCCAATATATTAGGAATTGCTAGCGGGGATATAAAAGAAAAACTAACTGCTGGTGGACAATTTATATGGATTAAACGCATGTTAGAACCTGGGGTATCTCGGCAAATACAAGCGGCAATTAAAGAATATGATATAAAAGGATTAGGTTTTCTCGAAGAAAGTAAACGTTATTATCCCAATGATACCTTGGCAGCACAAGTTCTTGGTTTTGTGGGTACGGATGATATTGGTCTCGATGGCATAGAACTTGCTCTTGATAAAAAAATTAAAAGCACATTGTTAGAGCAGTTAATTGATACTGATAGTCATGGTATCCCAATCTTTAAATCAATCTTTACTTTTGCACCCAAGAAACAAAGGAAAAATGTATATCTTACATTGGATAGCGAAATCCAATTTATTGTTGAGCAAAGTTTAGAAAAATCCATGAAAAGTACTGGTGCCAAGCATGGGACCGTAATTGTAATCAACCCTCATACAGGTGAGGTACTTGCCATGGCCAATAGCCCCACATATAATCCTAATGAGTTTTATAAATATAGTGACAATGAGTGGAAAAACCGGGCAGTGACTTATAACTATGAACCTGGTTCTACCTTTAAAAGCATTGTAGCAGCGGCAGCATTGCAGGAAGGTAAAGTTTATCCTGAAGAGTTATTTGTTGATAAAGGGTATGTGGAAGTTTCAGGAAGGCGCATTCAAAACTGGAGCGGAGATAGTTATGGAAAAGTTTCTTTTATTGAGATTATAAAAAATTCTATTAATACAGGCTTTGTCGAAGTAGGCATGAGACTTGGCGGGCATAAAATGACGGAATATGCCAAGGCTTTTGGTTTTGGCAAAATGACGGGTATTGAATTGCCTGGCGAGGAAGAAGGACTTCTTTTTGATCCGAAAGACATGGGAGATTCGGATATAGCCACGATGGCCATTGGTCAAAGTATTGCCGTTACACCATTGCAACTGGTTACAGCGGTAGGATCAATCGCGAATGGTGGGGTACTGTTAAAACCTCATATTATTAAGGAATTTCGAAATGAAGATGGCTCTCTTGACTCTGAGGTGCCAGTGCAAACAGTAAGGCAAGTCATTAGTCCTGAAACGTCAAAAGTGCTTACAGATATGATGGAAAAGGTAGTATCTGAGGGTGGGGGAAGAAAAGCGGAAGTAAAAGGTTATCATTTCGCAGGAAAAACAGGAACGGCTGAAAAGCTAAAGGATAGTGGCAGCGGTTATTCGGCAGGACGTTATGTTGCTTCTTTTGTAGGTTTTGGTCCTGTAGAAGATCCTCAGGTAGCCATTTTAGTGGTATTAGATGATCCAAGCGGTATTTATTATGGCGGAGAAATTGCTGCACCTGTAGCTGGTGATATTTTATCTCAGATTATGCGCCATATGAATATTCGTCCTCAGGTGGTAAATCAATCTCAGTTGCCTAAAAACAATGGACAATCTACAACTGCAGTGCAAGAGAAAAAAGTAAGACTACAGGGTCCTTCTGGTAAAATTCAAGTACCCAGTCTTTTGGGTATGAGTATGCGACAGGCCGGGGAGAGCTTGAATAATTTAGGCTTGCCGATGATTCCCGAAGGGACAGGAATAGCAGTAAGACAAAATATAGAACCCAATTCTCTTGTAGAACCCAATACAGAGGTTATTGTATATTTTCAAGGGCAATGATAAGTAATAAATAAAGGGCGGCTATGGCCGCCCTTAGTTACATCTTAAGACTGATTGTTGGCATCAAATTGAGCAGTCAGCGTGCCAGTAGTGGTATTGCTAGCGGTACTAGCACCGTTCATGCCAGATTCATATTGCTCAATCATTCTGCGAACCATGTGTCCGCCTACACGTCCACAATCAGCAGATGTCATGGTTGACCAACCTTGAGAGCGAACTTTATCGGAAATGCCAAGTTCATTGGCAATTTCCAACTTCATGCGGTCAAGAGCATTTTCAGCACCAGGATTAACAGGTTTTTTACTTCTGGCCATTATAATCACCTCCTTATGTTGGTATAATCATAGTATCAACACAAGTCTCTTTCATTATGCTGATAATTATTATGTAAATAGTTCCAAAAAATCTGAAAAAACCAACAATGATTTAAATTATTCAAATGACAGGAATTAGTGCTTTGGTGACGAATAGGTGAAATAAGAGAATCTTACATAAAGAAGCTCAAAAAAACTTTTGAATTAAAAGATGAAAATGGAGTGAAATAAATGCATGAGATGGCCCTTGCTCAAGGAATTCTGGATATTGTGATTACAACAGCAGCAGAGCATAGGGCAACAAAAGTCACTAGCATTAAGCTACTCATTGGACAGATGATACAAGTAGAAACAGAGTCCCTTACCTTTGGCTTTTCAGCCCTATCTATGGGAACGATTGCCGAGGGGGCACAGATTGCTATCGAGATTATTCCAATCAGTGGGAAATGCAATAGCTGCGGACAACAGTTTTCAGTTGAAAAATATTGTTTTATATGCTCTGATTGCGATTCAACTGATGTTTTAGTAGTATCGGGTCGAGAACTGGCTGTAGATTATCTGGAGGTTGAGTAAATGCAAATAAAAGTAATGACTAATATTTTAGATAAAAATGATCAAATTGCGGCTGAGGTTCATGAACGATTATCAACGGCAGGAATTTTTGTTGTCAATTTATTAGGCTCACCTGGTTGTGGAAAAACTTCATTGCTAGAAAGGACGATTGCGAGCCTCAAAGAAGAAGTATCTATGGCTGTCATTGAGGGGGACTTGTTTACGGCGAAAGATGCTGAGCGCATTGAACAACATGGCATACCTGTAGTACAAATCAATACAGGTGGCGGTTGCCACCTTGATGCCAATATGGTCAATAGTGTTCTTGAATGTCTTGATCTTGAAAAGCTTGATTTGATTATTATTGAAAACGTTGGAAATTTGGTATGTCCTGGGGAATTTAAGATTGGTGAAGATGTAAAGGTAACCATACTAAGCATTACCGAAGGGGAAGACAAACCATTAAAGTATCCAACCATCTTTAAGCAGGCTAGTGCTGTCATTGTAAATAAAGTAGATTTGCTGCCATATACTAATTTCAATCTGCCATTAGCAATTAAAGATATTACTAGTCTTAATCCAGAAGCTGTAATAGTGGAATGTTCTTGTCAGACAGGTGCAGGCTTGGAACGATGGTGTGATTGGTTAAAAGAACAGGTACGAATGAAACGGACAAGGAGTATATAGTATGCCTACGCTAGAGGAGCAAGAAGCAGAAATTGAAGCTTTACGCATTCGTCTTCATGATTTGGTACTAGCCAAGGGTGGTAATATGATTGATGATGAGGTTGCCGAATTAAGCACGGAATTAGATGAACTAATCGTAAAATATCAAAAAGCAAAAGGGAAGGGTAATAAAAATGATTGATGAACAAGATTGGGAATTGTTTAAACAAAAGTTCAAAAACAAAGCGAATATTAACCTTAATGATTATAAGCCAGCTCAAATGCAACGGCGAATCAGTAATTTAATGAATCGCTATGGAGCACGTACCTATGTAGAGTTTTTTAACCTGTTAGATAAGGATGATCGATTATATAAAGAGTTCATTGATTATATGACGATTAATGTAACGGAGTTTTTCCGTACACCAGAGAAGTTTTCAGAGCTTGAAACCAAGGTGTTACCTGAACTCTTAGCGAAAAGCCCGAAACTCAACATTTGGAGTGCGGGTTGCTCTGTAGGAGCAGAACCCTATTCTTTATCAATGATTTTGAAAGATATGACGCCAACTACCAAACATCGCATTTTGGCAACGGATCTTGATGTAGAAATGTTGGCAAAAGCAAAAAGTGGTGTATATACCAATACGGAGTTTAAAAATATTTCCACAAGTAGAGCTTCAAAATATTTCAAACAGGAAAATGGAACTTATATTATTGATGAAGATGTTAAGTCTTGCATTGAGTTTAAGAAACACAATTTGCTACTGGATAAATTTGAAACAGGTTTTGATTTAATATTATGTCGTAATGTAGTGATTTATTTTACAGAGGAAGCTAAAGATGGCCTATATCGTCGATTCTTAAATTCTCTTAAACCAGGTGGCATTATGTTTGTTGGTGGTACAGAAGCTATCTTGAATTTTAGAGAAATTGGTTTTGTCAGTCATCTGCCCTTTTTCTATCGTAAACCATTTTAATGTAAAGATATTTTATCCATATTTCTAAAGGATTCCCCAATTGGATAACCGTTGGAAAATATGCAGTAATTTCAGTAAGAAGATACGTCCTTGTGTTTCTTCTTCAATAGTCTCACCTGCAGTAATATCGACAGTTTTAACGACTTGCTGTTTTACGAAGAAAATAATTTCGCCAATTTTTTGCCCCTGGTAAACAGGGGCTTTTATTTTTTGCGGCAAATCAACAGTAACAGAAATATGTTCATAGTCAGCGGCACTGACTACCAGGCTGGCCTCTGTATCGGCAAGGGCATCTACTGTGCTACTTATTCCCTTTTCTATAGGTATAACAGACAAGACATCATTTTTGTTTGCATACTCATATAGTTCAAAGTCAGCAAAGCCATATTGTAATAGTTGTAATGAATCATGCCAGCGTGAATGATCATGGAGTACGACGGCAATTAGTTGTTGGTTTCCTCGGGTTGCGCTTGATATAAGGCAGGGGCCGGCCTGACTGGTTGTTCCTGTTTTAACACCATCAGCTTCTTCTAACAGCCATAATAATTTATTGGTGTTTTTAAGGTGTTGATCATGCTCCTTGCCACTTTTATCTAGCCAGTCAATATTGGTTTCTCTTGTATTTACAATAGATGCAAAGAGGGGGTTCAGTAACGCATAGCGGGTAATCCAGGCCAAATCAAAAGCCGTAGAATAGTGTAAGGGAGCAGAAAGACCATGAGGGTTGGCAAAATGGCTGTCCAAAGTATGTAATAGTTGGGCTTTATGATTCATTAGGCTGACGAAGTTTTCCACAGAGCCAGCTAGATGCTCAGCAATGGCTACGGCAGCATCATTGCCCGAACGTAGTAGCAAACCCGTTACTAATTCTCGCAAGGAGATGATTTGCCCAGCAGTTAAGTGCATGGATGATCCAGGAGTACTGGCAGCTCGAAGGCTGATGGTAACGTCATCATCTAGATGTCCGCTTTCGATAGCAAGGATGGCTGTTAAGACTTTAGTGGTACTGGCTGGTGCACTACGAGTATGAATTTTTTTATCATATAGTATTTGACCTGTCGTAGCATCCATTAATATAGCGGCTTCCGCATTAATTTTAGGTGGTGCGCTACTCGCAATTTGGATAGGAAGGAAAAAGGCAAGATAGAATATAAGTACAGTTTTGAAATAAAATGATAAAGACATGACAAACCTCCTCTGCAAAGATATTACAGTATATTGCAGGCTGTGTAGAATCATGCAAGAGCTAGGCATATCTTTCTTGCCCATTGCGTAATATCCACTAAGCAAGTATAGGAGGTCGTAGTATGATTTCACGGTACCCTAAGTTCTTTAGCGTGATCTTTGTTGTAATGGTTATTGCGATAGCTGTGGTGCGGGAAACGACTTTAGACAATAACAAAGTGATAAAAAAAGTGCCAACTACTCATAAAGTGGTGGCACTTACTGTTGATGATGGACCTAATTTCCGGACTACACCTGAGCTGCTGGAAGTACTAAGAGGGAAAAATGTAAAGCTGACAATGTTTATTCTAGGGAAAAATGCCAAGCAACATCCGGAAATATTAGCTCAGGCAGTAGCCGATGGCCATGAAATTGCTACTCATGCCTATAGTCATAACTTTTTATCTAAGATGAATATAACAGAAGTTAGCAAAGAACTAGATGAGGCAGAAAAAGTGATTTGCGCAGTAGCGCCCAAACCTCTATTATTTCGTCCTCCAGGTGGGGGGTACAATGACAGTGTATTAGAAGAAACGAGTAAACGGGGCTATACTACCATTCTGTGGTCAATAGATCCTGGTGACTGGCGATGTCCTAGTGTGGAAAGTGTTGTGAATAACGTTATGGAAAATGTAGAACCAGGCAGTATTGTACTACTACATGATGGGCAATATCCATTACCTACATCCAAGGCGATTTCAATTATAATTGATAGATTGCGGGGGCAAGGATACGAAATTGTAACGGTTGGTAAGTTACTGCAGTATTATGAAGTGCGACCATAAGTGTTGTATCATTGATAAGGCTCTAAATTTTGCCAGTGAGACTTAATAAGCTGATCATACCTTATCATTGTGGCAGTTCGTTCATTGCGTAAAGCCTGGATTGCACTTAAAATAGATTGATTAAAAGCATATACATTCTGCTTAGAGACAACTACAGGCTTAGAATACTCCTGTAGTTTTGTGGCTACTCTTAGGTTGACTTTGCTTTCTTTAATAATGACTGCTGGCTCTAATATATCTGAGCCATCGTAGCGATAAATAAGACAATTTGGTTGCAGGCGGTCAATGATATTTTTGTTTTCGCCATCAAGGCAGATTGCAGTATTGCAGTTAGGGCAATGTTGAAAATCTACGGTCAGCCAAGTATGACAGCCAGCACAAATAATTCCGTCCATGTATTACACCTCCAAGGGTAGCTTGCCCAATCTTTACTATAAATATTATTGATAATTTACAGCCGATGGACAAATGGGTATACTAGTTACATGACTTTAATTTCTTACTTAGCATGAGAATTTTTATATTTAGCCCCATGTATACTGCGGGGTTATCGATGACTATTTCCTGAGAAGCTATATTACGTTAGGAGTGAATGCAATATGTTTTGGAATCAGCAAGTAGAAATGCTGCCGAGAATGGATATGATAGCATGGCAAAATCATAAAGTGAATAAGGTAATAGAACGAGTTTATGAAAAAAGTTTATTATATAGCAAACGCATGACAGAATGTGGTCTGCAACCGATCGATATTATAACTGTGGATGATTTGGCTAAACTGCCATTTACGACTAGGCAGGATATTGCTGACAACTATCCCTATGGTATGCTGACCATGCCTGTTAGTGGTGTTGCTTATATTCACAGTATGCAATCTTGCAAGGAGATGCTAACGGCAATAAGTTATACCAACAATGATCTGGTTATGTGGACAGAACTTATGTCCCGCATGCTGGTTGCTGGCAGAGTAAATATGACATCGGTGCTCCAGATTCCAGTCAATGGGGAATTGACTTTAGGAAATTTTAGTGTATATAACGGGGCGAGACAGCTTGGAGCTACGATATTACCAGCTGGTGAACATGGGATGAAACAAGTGGAGTTTATACAGGATTTTGGTGTTACGGGAGTATTTTCAACACCTGAATATATGTTGAAGCTGGCACAAGAAATGCGTCAAAAGGGATTAGAACCAGCTAATTTACCATTGCAAACAATATTTTGCAATATGTCTTGGGGAGAAAAGGTTTATGAGCAGATAAAAAAAGAGTATAAAGCACAGGTGCTAGAGATATATGGTGTAGATGATATTTTTGGCATGGGTATTGGAGGAGAATGTCACTGCTTAGATGGGCTACATCTGCAAGAAGATTGCTTTTATCCTGAAATTGTGGAGCCAACAAGTGGACGAGCCTTGCCTATCGGAAAAAGGGGCGAGTTGGTGCTGACAAGTCTTACACTAGAAGCCATGCCTTTGATTCGCTATCGTACGAGTATACAAGGGTGTCTTGATGATGGTCAATGTGCTTGTGGACGGACTTTGATACGTTTTAAAAGGGATAAGGAACAAAAAAAGTTCTGAGATAAAGATCTCAGAACTCTTTTTGCAGAATTTTAATAATAATCGCCATTATCCCGATAGGTCTTGACGATATCTATAAGATTATCACTTTTAGGATGGCTATTGAGGAGTTCTAAAAATTGGTGTGAAGTTTCAAAACCTACACTCCAAGCAAAGGCACCATCAGCAGTATAGGTGGCAAAAATAATTTCTTGCTCTAAATCCATTGGCATGGTTCCATCAACATCGGTAATAAGAGCATAATTTTCATTTTCAGTGGGTTCATAAATCAGTGCCAAAGCGCCATCTTCCGTTTCTGTTTCATAAAAATCAAAGGGTTCATAAGCTTCTAATAGTGTAATATCATTCATGTAACATCATCCTTTATTAATAGTATAATCAAAAAGTAAGAATATTATCTGCTCTTTATATTAAAACAGGGAAAGTTATTTGACAAGGGGAAAATCCTATAATAAGAAAAGAATAGGTTAATTTTTTTAATGATGAAGAAAAGATGAGGATGCTTTATGAAAATAGTAGTGGATGGGGATGCCTGTCCGAAAAAAGTGCTACAGATCTGTATGGAACTGGGAATTAAGTATGCAGTAGAAGTCTGGACAATTGCCAGCTTCAATCATAATATTATCTCGGATCATCATATTGTAGTTGGTGATGCAGACCAAGAGACGGATATTAAGGTGCTAAATTTGACGCAAGCTGGAGATGTGATCATCACTCAGGACTGGGGGCTGGCAGCTATGGTTTTGGGAAAAAAGGCCCGCTGTATAAGTCCGACGGGCCGGGAATTTTCCAATGAAAATATTGACTTTTTGTTGGAGGAACGTGATATTAAGGCTAAATTGCGTCGGAGCGGTAGTAGAACAAAAGGACCACATAAACGGACAATGCAAGAAGATGTTTGTTTTTATGAATGCTTAGAAGCGATACTTGGACAAGGGATAAAAGCTACATAGCCGTTATTGGAATTGTCCATTGACAGAAATTCCCATGAGTAGAATTTGCAAGTATCCGTGCGATTTGGATCATAGACCATAACCTGACGATGGGTATTGATATAAGCATATAGGATGAAATGCTCCTTTGCTGTGAACTCACCAGGACCGTGGGCACCAATGCAAGGAATACCGCTTTGTAAGGCTAAAAGCACTTCGTTAGAATTGGTTGTTTGATGAATAGGTATACCGAAGTGCTGACCAGCAGCGGCAAAAAAATCTAAACGGGTTCCTTTTGGTGTGGGATAAAAGCCATTAATAATGGAGAAATCTGCGACCTGTGGTGGTTTAATATTTATTCCATAAAAGTTTGCAATCATAGTAAAACAGGTAGGACCACAGCCTGATGCAGCAATTGTACTGGAAGCGTATGGGTAATCGCCCCATTTATCATCCCACTGTTTAAGTAGTACTACCTGGCTAGGCATAGGTATCAACCCTCCATAACATAATTCCTTTCGAATTATTATATGCATATCTTTAGTAAAAAGGTGCATAGATACCGTTATTTAAATTGAGGTGTATAAAATGTTGAAAAGTTATCAAACTGTTGCTGGTTATGGAGAAATAGAAATCGAAATAAACAAATCCCGTTTTATTGCTTATGTGAAGCGAGTGGAAACAGAAGAATTGGCAGCAGCCTTTATTGGCGAAATTAAGAAGAAACATTGGAATGCTACTCATAATTGCTCTGCTTATATAGTTGGTGAGAATGACCAGCATCAAAAAGCGGATGATGATGGAGAGCCTTCGGGTACGGCGGGAAAGCCTATTTTAGAAATTATTAAGAAATCTGGGCTTAAGGATACAGTAATCGTAGTTACTCGTTACTTTGGCGGTATTAAACTAGGTGCAGGTGGTCTTATCCGTGCCTATGGTAAAAGTGCCAGTGCAGGCATAAAAGAGGCAGGGATTATGGAGCGTCAAGGGCATACTCGTGTTGGAGTTGAGATTGACTATACCTTACTAGGGATGCTAGAAAATCAACTTCGAATACAGGAGTATATCATAACAGATAAAGAGTTTACTGATAAAATAAAATTAATTGTTCTTGAGAAAATTGGCCATGAAGAGGAATTGCAACAGAAAATAATGGATTGGACTGCCGGCAATGTTGTATTTAATATTGCCGGTGAGGAATATGTAGATACGTTGTTACCTTTTCAAGAGTAAAGATATAGACCCTAAGGGGTCTTTTTTTTCTGCTTTCATATAGAAGGAGTCCTTATAACGAATGCAAGTAAAAGCTCCCAACTATAAAGCATTAAATAAGATTGAGCTGCGTAATAATAAGTAAAAGATAGTTGCGGCGGTATGAATACAATTCATGGTGAATATATACGGTGGTCATTGGTTACTATGATACATGTGATATTGAAGTGCTTTGGTAGTGAGGCTGAATTTATAGGTGAATTAGGAGGAGGGAAAAGTGGCGAAGACCTTAATTGAATTAAAAAGCATTACGAATCACTATGAGATGCGGCACGAAAGCAACTATGCTGTATTAGAAAATATTAATTTCACCATACAAGAAGGGGAATGTATAGCAATAGTAGGTCCTGCTTGTTCAGGAAAGTCAATGCTATTAAAGACGATTGCTGGTTTATCCCATGCTACAGAGGGGCATATTAACTACCTAGGTCAGAAAATTTCTGGTGTGAATCCTAATGCTAATATGGTACTTCAATCGGTCACTTTATTCCCTTGGCTTACCGTATTCGAAAATATAATGGTAGGCTTGCTAAATAAAAAAATCAATAAAAATGATAAAACAATAAAAACCCTGCAGATTATTGAAAGGTTGGGTTTAAATAGTGCCCAGAATACCTATCCAAGAGAACTTTCCGATGGAATGAGACAAAGGGTAGGAATCGGACGTGCTCTTGTAAGTGAGCCGGATGTGCTGCTGCTCGATGAACCTTTTTCCCTACTTGATGTAAAAGCAGCAGAAAGTCTAAGGCTGGATCTTCTTACTTTATGGCTAGAAAAGAAGATGAATAGCAAAGCACTTGTCATAACCACGACAAGTGCTGAAGATGCCATCTATCTTTCTGATAGGATTTTAATCTTAACCAATACTCCAGGGGAGTCGCCTAAAGAAGTTAAAATAAATCTTCCTCACTGGCGAGATAGAAAAGGAGTAACTTTCATGTCTATGATTGATCAGGTAGATTCTTTAATCGAAAAACAAAGGACAGTACCGATTGGAGTAGTGAATTTAATGGATACGATGCAATTGACTAGACTGCCAAACACCTCGATAGAAGTATTGACGAATTTTTTAGCAATGCAAGAAGAAAATAAGGAAAAAATGAATATTTACGCATTGACCGAGGGGGCTGCCGTAGATTCGAGAGATTCCTTTTCTATTATCGATATGGCAGTATTGTTAGGGTTTAGTCAAATTCAAGAAGGTGAAATTTTACTAACCGAAGCAGGAAGGAAATTTCTAAGGGCAACGGCATTTGAAGGCAAAGAAGTATTTGGGGAGCAACTGCTGCGTTGTGTGCCGATGATAAAACAGATGTTACGCTATTTAGAATCTAGTAACAACAAAAAAATCAGCGTTGAGGTTTTTGAAGATATTTTAAAGGGTTATTTTACTCAAGAGCAAACAAAAGAACAAATAGAAATATTAATTGGGTGGGGGCTGCATGCAGATTTATTTTCCTATGATAAGGTAAATCATGAATTATATATTGATAAGGGATAGGTTATACAGTGCTCTCAAAGTAATATGATAGGGGGTTTCAGAGAATTATCTGAAACCCCCTTGTTGGGTGGAGTAAAGGATCTTACACTGAAATATCAATGGTTTGTCCTAGATGGGCTGGAGAAAGAGTTGGTGTAGCTGCTAATAGAGTCATCATGGATTGACTGCTTTGTTGATTTGTATCCATTGCTTTTTTCATAATCATAAGACCCGCTTGATTTTGGACGTTACCCATGGAGGCCATCATGGATAAGGATGTGATATCCATTTTATCATCTCCCATTCATTTTTTTTATAGATAATTATATATAGCTTACTATATATATCGGCAAGTGGGAATTTTTATTAAGAGTAAAAGATAAGAATGATTATATAATAAATGGTTATTTTAGATTAATATCTAGATAATAATGACTTTAAGCAGGAAATCTAGGGTAAATGGGCGAACACTGAATAACGCAGAAAAATGTAAAAAACCACGAGGGAGTTTTAAAGATGACAACTAATACCATTATATCTTCTAATTTTATTCAAAATATTATTAATGAAGATTTAAAAAACAATAAAAATAATAGCAGAGTACATACGCGTTTTCCCCCTGAACCTAATGGCTATCTTCATATTGGCCATGCTAAATCCATTTGCCTTAATTTTGGGATTGCCAATGAATATAAAGGCCTTTGTAACTTGCGTTTTGACGATACCAATCCAAGCCGTGAAGAAGTTGAGTATGTAGATTCTATTCAGGAAGATGTGAAGTGGTTAGGATTTGATTGGGATGAACGGATGTTTTATGCCTCAGATTATTTTGATCAACTTTTTGCATTTGCCATTGCTCTTATAAAAAGTGGTAAGGCATATGTCTGTGATTTAACAGCTGCTGAAATGCGAGAATATAGGGGGAGCCTGACAGAACCGGGTACAGATAGTCCTTATCGTAGCCGCTCTGTCGCAGAAAATTTAGAACTCTTTGAAGGTATGAAGGCTGGGAATTTTGCTGATGGATCACGGGTACTGCGGGCTAAAATTGATATGTCTTCACCTAATGTTAACCTTCGCGATCCAATTTTGTATCGTATTATGCGTGCGGAGCATCATCGAACAGGAGATAAGTGGTGTATTTATCCGATGTATGATTATGCCCATCCTATTTCTGATGCCTTGGAAGGCATTACTCACTCCATTTGTACCTTAGAGTTTGAGGATCACCGCCCACTTTATGATTGGTTGATCAATGCTCTTGAAATGGAAAATCGTCCTCAGCAAATAGAATTTGCTCGCTTAAATGTAACCAATATGGTAATGAGCAAACGCAAACTACGGGCACTTGTAGAAGAAGGCCTGGTAGATGGCTGGGATGATCCAAGGATGCCCACCATTTCAGGTTTGCGGCGCCGTGGTTATACTCCGGAAGCCATTCGAGATTTCTGTGAACGCATTGGAATTGCAAAAAGTAATAGCACTGTTGATATTGCGATGCTTGAGCATTGTATACGGGAAGATTTGAATGCTAAAGCCTTGCGGGCGATGGCGGTACTACGTCCACTGAAAGTCGTCATTGAAAATTATCCAGAAGGACAAGTGGAAGAGCTAGAAACAGAAAATAACCCAGAACAGCCTGAAACAGGCATGCGTACCATTCCTTTTTCTCGTGAACTATATATTGAACAAGAGGATTTTATGGAAAATCCCTCAAAAAAATTCTTCCGTTTAGCACCAGGACAAGAAGTACGTTTGAAAAGTGCATATTTCATTAAATGTGAGGAAGTTATCAAGGATAAAGAAACTGGGGAAATCATTGAATTGCGTTGTACCTATGATCCCGAAACCAAAAGCGGCAGTGGTACTGCTACTCGTAAAGTTAAGGGTACCTTACATTGGGTTTCGGCAGCTCGCGCTGTGAAGGCCGAAGTGAGATTATATGATTATCTTCTCCTACCAGAAAATGAACAAGAAGAGCAGCAGGGAGAGAGAGATTTTAAAGACGATATAAATCCAAACTCAATGGAAAGATTAACATCTTGTATGGTTGAGCCTAGTTTATTAGAGGCTACTATTGAGCAAAGGTATCAATTCTTGCGTCAGGGCTATTTCTGTCTTGATAGTAAGGATGCAACGCAAGAACGGCCGGTATTTAATCGCGTAGTTGGACTGCGAGATTCTTGGGCAAAAAGTCAAAAAGGCTAAAAACATTAAAACACCTTCAATGATTGTTGCAAATGATCATTGAAGGTGTTTCATTTAATGCTTTTTTTCTTTAACCCGAAGAGGTTTTAGCTCGAGCTTATTTTTTTTGAAGTAATCCTTTAAAGCTTTATTGATGATAAGGGCCTTTTTGCCTTTATTTCCGTCCGTCAGATCTGCAATCGTTTGATAAATATCATTTTCAAGCCAAACACTATCTTTTGTGTGGATTTCTTTAAACTTTGGTTTGCGAACTTCACTGGTAGCTTCTTGTATTACAGGAATGCTATCTTCATTCTTTGTGGTCTTCTTATTCATTTTAGCTTTTTTCTTTTCTATCTTGGAAGGAGCAGAGCTGTCAGAAGCGGGAGTAATGAAACTCGGATTGGTTTCTTGAGGAGCAATCGGTTGAAGTTCTACTTTGTCGGTAATAGGTGTCTTTTTTACTCTTGGCATATTCGATCAACCTCCTAATATAACTTCGATAATAAAAAAATCTCGTTTAAAAAGAAATTAACTAAAAAAATCCTTTTACTCTTCTATTATATCAAGGAAGCATAAAAACACAACAAATTAAAAGTATTGTAACTCTATAATATACGAAAAGCCCCCGCACAACCTGCGAAGGCTTGTAATTGATGGTGACATAGTGGGGAATCGAATCCTGAACTTACTAATTAAGAAGTGGTATAAACTCTTTGATTTATATTTTATTATGTTTGAAAAAAGATCAGCAACGCATTGGCAGTGTGTTACTGGTCTTTCTCTTTTTTACTTCTGAAATCATTCTTATCTCAACGTGTTATCGTCTACCTCGTCTTTAGCTTCTAATTCGTCTTCTATACCACCCTCGAGATGTGTTTCTGTATATTTGATGGGGTTTTCAACTTCTCCGTGAGATTTCAATTCTTTGTACAATAGTTGCCGTTTGTTATAGGGGAGTTTTTGGACGAATGGGTTCATTCGCGACCATTCGTCGAAATGTTCCTTAGACATATGGTACCTCCTTTTTTAGTACTAATATTTAATATGTCCAAAAGAGATAAAATAAGTCTCTAAAAAGATCCTGATAATGATCCTTTTAGAGGGCCGGTTTATATTTAAGAAGAACACTGCAGTAGACATAAAAAAGCCTTCGCATAACCTGCGAAGGCTTGAATTTATTGATTAAGAGTTAGCTTCTCTGCCAATTGAGCTAGTGAGTCATAATGGTTAGGGCGGCAGGACTCGAACCTGCGAATACGGGAGTCAGAGTCCCGTGCCTTACCAACTTGGCGACGCCCCAATGGAATTAATACGCTATTAACATAATAATTATATACCTACTTAAGAAAAATAGCAAATAAAAAGATCTTTTTATTATGATGAATAATAACACTCTCCTTTAGACAAAATATGAAAAGGAGGTGTTATACAATGACTTTAGCATTAACACAAAAGGAAACCTCATTACTAACAGATCAACAAAATCATGAAAAAATTTGCATACAAAAATATCAAACCTATGCAAATCAAGCCCAAGACGGTCAATTAAAACAATTACTTACTTCCTATGCAGAGCAAGAACAAAGACACTTAGATACACTTGGTCAAATTCTAAATGGACAAGTACCTACTATGACGTCGCAAAACAATCAATCGAATCAACAAAGTAATGTGCAAAATACCAATGCTATTTCTCAAAATACAAATACCAGTCAAAGTGATGCTGCTCTTTGTAGTGATATGTTAATGACCGAAAAATTCGTATCAGGTGCCTATGATACTGCAATCTTTGAATTTAAAGATACGAATGTACGACAAGTTTTAAATCATATACAAAAAGAAGAGCAAGAGCATGGCAATGGTATCTTTCAATATATGCAAAGTAAAGGCATGTATTGAAAGTAATCCCATAAGGAATAATGAGCAATGGCCACTGTGGAGAACTACAGTGGCCATTGCTCATTATATTTACGCTACTTCAATGATAATTATGCTGGTAATTGCATTAAATATATAGTAAAATTTTGTAACACTATTAATTTACGATCATAGGTTATAATGGCAAGAAATAATGGATCATATGTAGATAAATTTCAGACTATGGAGAGGAAGAACGTATGCAAAATCAACTTGCAGAGCTAGTAGATATCCCAAGGATAGAAGAGTTAATGAATTCTCTGTATGAAGCAACGGGCATTCCATCAGCAATACTTGATAAAGATTTAACTATTTTAGTCAAGATTGGCTGGCAAGATATCTGCCAAAAGTACCATCGCATACAGCCAGAAACATTGGATAATTGTAAAGAAAGTGATGACTATATGCAGAGTCATGTACGAAAGGGTTCCTGTATTGGTTATCAATGTAAGAATGGTATGTTAGACTTTGCTTGTCCAATTATTATTGAAGGCAATCAAGAAGCTACATTATTTGTTGGACAATTTTTCACCCAGTCTCCTCAAGAAAATTTCTTTCGCAAACAAGCGCAAGATTACGGTTTTGATGAGGAAGAATATATTACTGCCTTAAAGAAGGTTCCTGTTATTGATGAGGAACGATTAGAATACATTAAGAAGTTTTTTGTAAGATTGGCAGATTTCATTGGGGAGATGGGACAACGAAACCTTAATCAGTTAAAGGCGATTTTTTTTCTGCAAGAAATCATTAATGCGATTCCCAGTCCGATGTTTTATAAGGATGTAAAAGGTATATATCGAGGTTGCAACAATGCCTTTGAAGATTTTTTTGGTATATCACGAGAAAAAATTATTGGTTCTACAGTTTATGATCTTTCTCCCCATGAGTTAGCAAAAAAATACAATGAGATGGATGAGCAATTATTTACTAATAAACAGGTACAAAGCTATGAATATCAGGCTATGAATGCTCAAGGGAAAATGCGAGAATGTATTTTTAACAAAGCACCTTATCTTGATTTTAATCAACAGGTTGCTGGTTTAGTTGGGATAATGGTTGATATAACACAAAAAAAAGAGTTGGAAGTGGCGCTAAAAAATAGTGAGACCCAATATCGTGACTTAATTAATAATCTTTGTGATGGCTTTGCTTATTTTGAAAATATAGTAGATGAGAACGATAATATTATAGATTATCAGATTCTTGAGGTGAATAAGGCTTGTGAAAAGCTATTAGGATTAACTCGAGTTCAGCTTGTAGGTAAAAAAATCAGTGAGACTATTTTTAATTTAAAGAATGTAGAAATAGATTGGATTGAAACTTTTCGAGAATTATCGAGTAATGAGAAAGCCAATATGCTGGAATTTTACTCTAAACTATTAGGGAAGTGGCTATTAATTGCAGCCTATAGTTCACAACCAGGCTATTGTGCCATCCTGCTTTCTGATATTACAGAGCAAAAGGAAAATATGGAACGGGCCCAGCATGATGCATATCATGACCCCCTAACAGGATTACCGAACCGACGTCTATTTGATGATCGCCTGTCTTTGGCAATTTCTCAAGGAAAGAGAGACGGAAAAACAATAGGCATTGTTTTTTTAGATTTGGATAAATTTAAAGAGGTAAATGATACGTTGGGGCATGAAGCGGGAGATATTTTGCTAAAAGAAGTTGCCCACCGCTTAAGCTCTTGTATTCGGGAAGGTGATACGGCATCACGCATTGGCGGTGATGAATTTGTACTTATTTTGCCTGATCTTCAAGGAGATGCTATTAAGATCATAGTAAATCGTATTCTAGAGAAATGCAGACAGCCTTTTCATATTAATCAATACCAGGTAAACATTACTGTTAGTATGGGTATAAGCTTTTTTCCCAAGGATGGGCAGGATATGACCAGCTTAGTTAGAAATGCGGATATTGCCATGTATCTATGTAAGGAACAGGGACGAGACGGAGCTTGTTATGCCAATAAAGACATAGCCTTACGGCCGAGATAATAAAACAGGAGAGCCTTCTTTTAGAAAGCAACTCTCCTGTTTTATTATTGCCATGTTTAGGGGCTACCCTTCTTGGAGTAGGAGTTTAATGGACTGAGAGCGAATGCTATTAGAAATAGGAAAGGGGAGGTGGCCAATGAGTGAAATTGCGACTTATTATCGGAAGAGCTGGATCGGGTAAGACTCATTTGTGTTTAGAAGAGATGGGCAATCAGTTAAGAATGTCGCCAGAAGGAAGTTCTCTGGTTATGATTTTGCCAGAACATGCCACCTTTAGAGTGGAACAACAGTTGGCCTCCACGCCTGGGATTGAAGGTTTTACAAGAGCTTATGTATTTGGTTTTCGCCGTTTAGCTCATCGAATCTTAATGGAAACAGGGGGAGGAGTGCGCCCTCATATTACAGAGCTTGGTAAGAAAATCATTCTAAGCCAATTACTACAAGAACATCAGCAAGAACTGAAGATATTTCATCGTGCCGCTGTTCAGCGGAGTTTTACCGATACTTTAGTGGGCCTCATTCGAGAATTTAAGGCCTATGATATATCACCAGAACAACTTTTAGGGACACAGCAGCAATTCGGTGATGTACCGATTGGAGAAAAACTCCATGATCTAGCTCTTCTTTATCAAGGGTTTGAAAATTTCTTGCAGGGTAGGTATACCGATCCTGAAGATTATTTGACGCTGCTTGCAGAAAGAATTTCCCAGTCTGCTATTTTACAGCAGGCTGAGGTGTGGATTGATGGTTTTACTTGGTTTAATCCTCAAGAAGCTGGCGTGGTGAAAAATTTATTGCAGACTGCTGACCGTGTAACCATAACCCTATGCTTAGATAACAATACAGACCAGCAGCATGAAACGGCATTGTTTCATCGACAGTGGGATACAAGACGTAAGTTATTAGATTTGGCAAGGAATATGGGGGTTGAGGTTGAAGAAGTTATTTTACCCCAGGCCCAACGATTTATGGCACCTCTTCTTCAATATCTTGAAAAACAATTTTTTTCTTCTACCTATCTCCCATGGCATGGCAGCAAAGAAGGATTAGCAGTGGTGGAAGCTGCCAATCGACGTGTGGAAGTAGAAGGGATTGCCAGAGATATGCTGCGACTTTGCAGAGAAACAGGATATCGCTGGCGGGATATGGGGGTTTTACTGCGGGATACGGAAAGTTATGCTGATGTTGTAGAGACGGTATTGACGGATTTTGAAATACCATTCTTTAGTGATCGTAAACGTCAACCCTTCCACCATCCCCTTGCAGAACTTATGCGCTCAGCTTTAGATGTCATTAGTGAACGTTGGAGCTATGAACCGTTATTTCGATGCTTAAAGACGGATTTTTTTCCAGTGTCCCGAGATGAAGTGGATCAGCTTGAGAATTATGTATTAGAATTTGGCATTCGCGGTACTCGCTGGACCAATGGTCAGGTGTGGACCTTTATTCGCCGTTTTTCACTAAGCGAAGATAATGATCTGACTGAAGTGCAACAAGGGTATTTGCAAAATATCAATGATATTCGTAATAAAGCAACAGCACCACTCATTGCTTTTGCAGAACAACTAAAAAGTGCGCAAAATGTTAAAGAAATGACTATTTCATTATATGAACTCTTAGCAGAACTTGCTGTGCCAGAAAAATTAGAAGAATGGGCTGATCATGCAGAGGCTATTGGAGATTTGGAACAAGCTAGAGAACATCGTCAGCTATGGGACAATATGGTGCAATTATTGGAGCAACTAGTGGAAATATCTGGTGATCAATCGATGAATCTGGATTTTTACAGCAATTTGATTCATGAAGGTTTAGAAGGGCTTACCCTTAGTCTCATACCACCAGGTCTTGATTATGTGACGATATCCTCTATGGAACAAACCAGTTTGGAGAATATTTCGGCTATCTATGTGCCAGGGGTTAATGATGGGGTTTTGCCTATGCGCGGGCGAGGAGAAGGATTGCTTACAGATGGAGAACGAGGGCAAATGATTGAGCTTGGTCTTGAACTAGCCCCTGGATCACAAACCAATTCATTTGCGGAAAAATTTTTAGTATATACAGGGCTTACAAGAGCTACGAAATACTTATGGGTTAGTTATCCATTAGCGGATGAAGAGGGTAAGGGGCTGAGTCCATCCTTGTTGATCAAAGGGCTAAGATCCTTTTCTACTGTACCTTTGACCTCTCTGCCCTTAGAACCACTGCCTGGTAATGAACGTCACTATCTGGCTCATGGCAAAGGCAGTATTTCATCCTTATCTGCGGTGTTACGAGGTTATAAAGGTGGAGAGGTTGTACCACCAATATGGTGGGATGTTTATAATTGGGGTTGTCAGCAAGAGGAACTACAAGGCTATATTAAGCAGGTTGTAGCAGGGCTATTTCATCATAATCAAGTTGAAAAATTACCTGCAAATATCGCAAGGCATCTGTATCCCAAAAACAATAAATTACGGGGCAGCGTCACTCGATTTGAGTCTTTTCAGGCTTGTCCCTTTAAACATTTTGCCCAATATGGACTGAGTTTGAAGGAAAGGGCTGTATTTCGCCTGGCAGCTCCTGATTGGGGACAGTTTCTTCATGCTGCTCTTAAAGATTTTGGTGACCGTATGGAGCAGGATGGACGAGATTGGGGAAGCTTGCGGGAAGAAGAATATCAAGACATTGTCAATACTGTGGTTGATGACTTAGCGCCCAAACTGCAAAATGAAATATTATTAAGCTCTGAACAGCATAAACATTTGGTTGGCAGACTGAAAGGAACCGTGACTCGTTCCCTGAAGCGTTTGATTGAATTTGATCGGGTAAGTGAATTTAAACCCATGGCCTTAGAAAAATCCTTTGGCCGAGGCACGGATGCACTAGCGCCTCTTGTATATATGTTACCTGATGAGATTGGACTAGAGATTGTTGGACAAATTGATCGCTTGGATATGGCTACCCATGAAGGCAAAAAATATATGTTAGTGATTGATTATAAGTCAGGAGGGGCTTGGCTGAAATTAGTGGATGTATATTATGGTTTAAAGTTGCAATTATTGACGTACTTGTTAGTGGCTCAAAATGCTTATGAGGATTGTATGCCAGCGGGAGTCTTATATTATTTCTTGAAAAACCCTACCATATCCGATAGTATACGGCTAGATGAAGAGCAGATTACAAAAAAAATTAACAATCTCTTAAAAATGCCAGGTTGGATCCTAGCGGAGTCTCAAGTAATACGTTTATTAGACCGTGAAATTGATGGCTATTCAGAATTCTTAAAGATTGCCCTCAAAAAAGATGAAACTTTTTATAGTACTTCCCTGCCTTATATAAAGACGCAAGAAGAATTTGCCTCACTTCTTAAACATGTAGAAAAAAAATTAGTAGAGACTGCTTGTAGGATTATGGGAGGGGATATTGAGATTAGCCCTTATACTATGGATAAGGTAACCCCTTGTGGGTATTGCCAATTTACAGCGGTTTGTCAATTTGATAATTTGCTGCCAGAAAATGAATACCGTAAGTTAGTAAAACCTGAGGACGATGCGATTTTTCGAAGTATTGCCGAGGAGCAGGAGGAGGATACCCATGAGTTGGTCTGAGAGGCAGCTTGCGGCCATTGAAACGAGAGGGAAAAATCTATTGGTAGCTGCTGCTGCTGGATCAGGAAAAACATCAGTTCTAGTGGAGCGAATTATCAGCCGAATTTTAGAGCAGCAGGCAATCGATATTGATAAAATGCTGGTAGTCACTTTTACAAATGCAGCAGCTGCTGAAATGCGGGCACGTATTGGCAGTGCTCTTAGCACTGCTCTGCAAGATAACCCTCATTCCCAGCATGTTACAAGGCAACTGGCATTGCTCAATTCTTCAGCAATTTCTACAATCCATGCTTTTTGCCAGAATATTGTACGGCAAAACTTCCACCTTTTGGACTTAGACCCTCAATTCCGTGTGGCAGGGCAGGCTGAAATTGCGCTGATGAAAACAGAGGTACTTGAAAAACTCTTTGAGGCTCAATATATCCAAGGTGATACGGAATTTTTGACTATTATAGAACACTATGGTGATGAACAAAGTGACGATTCTTTATCTAATATAATCTTAGGATTATATAATTTTTCCCAAAGTCATCCTTGGCCTGCGAAATGGTTGGCGAATTTAAAGGATCAGTTTATGTTTTCAGAGGAGACGACAATTGAAGATTTACCTTGGTCTAAACTTATTCGCGGTAAAATTATTCTCGAGTTAGAGCAGGCCATACAATTGGCAAGAACCCTCTGCCAAGAGGCAGGGAAGCCAGGAAGTATTTCAGCATATGCCCAAACCTTTGAGGCGGATCAAGTATTATTAAAAGAACTACTAAAAGCAGGGACGGAATCGTGGCAAAAGCTAGTGAGTGCAATACACGGCAGTAAATTCGAAAAAATTGCAGCGGCGCCCAAGGGAACTTCTGAATCTGTGAAAAAATACTTTCAACAGGCTCGGCAAAAAATCAAAGACCAAGTAAATGATTGGAAAGTCAATTACTTTGATCGTCCTGTGGAGGAACTGTTAAAAGATATGGGCTTAGTTGCCCCGTTAGTGGAAACCTTAGGCAAGTTGGTGATCCAATTTGAGCAAGAATTTGCTAAGGCTAAACGAGATAAAGGATTAGTGGATTTTAATGATTTGGAGCATTTTTGCCTAAAAATATTACTAGATCCCGCGGCTCAGCCTGGCGACATCAAACCATCCTCAGTAGCAATTAGCTTGCAAGAACGGTTTGCAGAAGTCATGGTTGATGAATACCAAGATACCAATGGAGTACAGGAAACCATATTGCGCTTGGTAACTAGCGATGAAAAGTCCAACCTATTTTTAGTAGGTGATGTGAAACAAAGTATTTATCGTTTCCGTTTAGCCGAACCAGAACTATTCATGGAAAAATATCGCAAATATCCAACTAAAGGTGAAAAATATACTCGGATCGACTTATCCCAAAATTTTCGCAGCCGTCCCAGTGTACTCCACGCAGTAAATTTTCTGTTTGTCCAGCTTATGGCGCCAGGCGTAGCAGAACTGGAGTATGGGGAGGCAGAAAAACTAAATCCTGGTCCTGATTATCCTGAAGAAGAGGGAAAGGTATTAGAAGGTCCTGTAGAACTTTGTATTATTGACAGGGAAGAAGAGCAGGAGTTAGAGAAAGAAACGGAAGAAGACGGGATAAGGGACCCTCTTGCAAGTGAACTCCTTCCCGAGAGTGAACTTAGCGGTTTTGAGCTTGAGGCAAAGTATATAGCAAAAAGAATAAGTGAACTTATGACAGGGGAATATAAAGTCTATGATAAAAGTGTAAAAACCTATCGTCGACTGGCATGGCGGGATATTGTTATCCTGCTGCGTTCTGTAAAGGGTAAAGCTAATATTATGTTAGATGTATTAAGGCAAGGGGGTATACCCGCTTACGGGGAACTCGACGCTGGATATTTTAGGGAAATGGAAGTGCAAATCATGTTATCATTACTGAGTGTAATTGATAATCCACGTCAAGATATCCCCTTAGCAGCAGTGCTTCGGTCTCCCCTGCTTGGTTTTAGTACAGAAGAGTTAGCAGAAATTCGGCTGTGTCAGCTTGGTGATGATCTTTGGAGTGCCTTGAGTGCTTATGTTCATGCTAATGTAGATGAGGATGAGCAAGAACTTCAGATAAAGGCGCAAAAATGTATCGAACAGATTAAACAATGGCGCAATTTATCTCGTCGTAAGGGTGTACCTGAACTGATTTGGCAGATTTATCGTGATACGGGTTATTATGATTACGTTGGGGGGATGCCAGGAGGTATGCTGCGCCAAGCGAATTTGCGCGCATTGCAAGATCGGGCCCGCCAATACGAAGGAACAAATTTTCGAGGCTTATTTCGATTCTTACGTTTTCTAGAGCGGATGCAAGGCAGCGGTTCGGATCTCGCTGTAGCCAGAGCCCTTGGTGAAAGTGAAGATGTCGTGCGAATTATGAGTATTCATAAGAGTAAAGGCTTGGAATTTCCCATAGTATTTGTAGCAGACTTAGGTAAAAATATAAATTTACAGGATAGTAAAGGACTAATTTTATGTCATAAAACATTGGGAGTAGGTCCTTATGTAACCAATCCTCAATTGAGGTTTCGTTACCCCACCCTGGCTCGCCATGGTATTAGTCACAAACTCATTATGGAAACAAAGGCAGAAGAACTAAGGATTTTGTATGTGGCCCTAACGAGAGCGCGGGAAAAACTTATTCTCATAGGCTCTGTTAGTAAACTTACAAAAAAAATTGCCCAATGGTGCCAAAGTGCGGAGCATACAAAACCTACCTTACCAGAAGCATTAGTGGCAGGCGCAAAGAATTATCTGGATTGGTTATGTCCTGCAGTGGTTCGTCATGAAGGAGGGGCTGTGCTTCGTCAGTATGGGGAAGAAGGAGTGGAATACTCCAATATTTTTGCCAATGATTCATCAAAGTGGCAGGTGGAAATTTATCATCCGCATCAGTTAGCAAAAGTAGCTGGTGATGAAACAAAACTAGCTCCATTGTTAGAAAATATTAAGAATCTCCAGCCTATTGAGGGCGGGGAAGATTTTGAATGGGTAGATAAAACCTTAGGTTGGAAGTATAAATATGCTCATATCCTTGGCAAACCAGCCAAATTGTCCGTAACGGAGATTAAAGGACGGTTGAATGCAATAACAGATGAATCCTCCCAGCAAGTTTTTGCAAAGCAGTCAATTACTCTTCGTCCGCGTTTTATTCAAGAGTCAAAGGGCTTAACTGGCGCAGAACGAGGTACATTAATGCATAGTATTATGCAACATATGGATTTGCAAGGAGATTTGGATCTATATGGTATAAAAAACCAAATAAATCGGATGGTATCTCAAGAAGTCATTTTACCTGAGCAGGCTGAGTTAGTAGACATTCCTGCTATTGTAGCATTTTTTAATAGCAGCCTTGGGCAGCGCCTGTGCGGCTCGTTGAAGGTGCGGCGCGAACTGCCTTTTAGTTTAATCCTGCCAGGAGAGCGCTTTCATACCGATATGATCGGTACGGGAGAAGGGGTATTTATTCAGGGTGTTATTGATGTCTTATTTGATGAAGAAGATGGACTAATACTGCTAGATTATAAAACGGATTGGGTGCAAGATAGTACGGAATTGATCGAACGTTATAAGGTGCAACTCAATCTTTATGCAGAAGCAGTGCAACGGATTTTTAAACAACCAGTAAAAGAAAAATATTTATATGTATTTAGTACAAAAGAAGCTGTCAGAGTATAATCTGACAGCTTCTTTTGTACTAAATAGTATTACAGGAACTATTATTTAACGGTATTATGTCGGCTATAGGTGAAATACACTACCATACCAATTAGATACCAGATACCAAAGAAAATGAAAGTATCCTTAGGTAAGTTGGCAATCAAATAGCCGCAAAAGAGTACCGCAAGAGGTGCGATAACAAAAACGGCAGGACAACGAAAAGGCCGATTAAGATTAGGCTGGGTTTTACGAAGCACGGCAACACCGATGGAAACAATGCAAAAGGCAAATAAAGTTCCTAGATTGCATAATTCAGCGATAACATTGATCGGGAGCAAACCACTGAGAATACATACTGCAATACCAGTAACGATTGTGATTGTATGAGGTGTACCATACTTAGGATGGATTTTCACCATGCCTTGGGGTATCATACCATCCCGGCTCATTGCCAGGAAAACACGAGTTTGTCCAAAGATGAGTACCAGTAAAACGGTAGTAATACCACAAATGGCGCCAACGGCAACTATCGCACTGCCGAAGTTCATACCGATAGCGCGCAGAGCAAAAGCTACAGGTTCGCTATTGTTTAAAGAAGTATAAGGGACAACGCCAGTAAGAACGGCTGCTACTGCAATATATAGGACGGTGCAGATTGCCAGTGAGCCAACAATTCCAATGGGAACATCCCGATTGGGATTTTTACATTCTTCTGCGGCGGTGGATACAGCATCAAAACCAATATAAGCAAAGAATACAATTGCTGCACCCGTTGCAACACCACTGAGACCAAAGGGCAAGAAGGGTTGCCAATTTAGAGGATTTACATGAGGCGTTGCTAAAAATAAGAACAAAGCAACACAGGCTAGTTTAACAAATACTAAAAATTTATTTAGTTTTGCACTTTCTTTTGAACCTAACACTAATAAATAGGTTAAAAAGGCGACAATTAGAATCGCTGGGACATTAAGAATACCTCCATCGGCAGGAACGGCTGTCCATGCTTGAGGTAAAATGATACCTGCGGTCTTAAATAGGCCGACGGCATAACCAGACCATCCTGCAGCTACTGCAGCTGCACCTACAGTGTATTCGCAGATGAGTGCCCAACCTACAATAAATGCAACAATTTCTCCTAGTGCTGCATAGGCAAAAGTATATGCGCTGCCTGCTACGGGTATCATCGCCGCAAGTTCTGCGTAAGCTAGTGCAGCAAAGCCGCAGGCGAGACCAGATAAAACAAAGGATAACATGATTCCTGGCCCGGCATATTTTGCAGCGGCCACTCCAGTAAGGACAAAAATACCAGTGCCAATAATACAACCGATTCCAAGTAATATTAAATCTAGAGAGCCGAGAGTCTTTTTAAGGGAATGCGTTTCGGTGCCTTTGATCATTTCTGCGATACTTTTCGTGCGAAAGAGATTCATTCATGTCCTCCTATATGTTTGTTACAATAATTCCTGAATGTATCTTCTAAAGGAACATTATTTCAATTCATTAAACAATTTTTTTGCAACCTTGTCAAGTTTAAGAATAAGGAAAAACCCGTTTTGAAAATAGAGAAATCCAGTAATAACCTAGGTGGGAAGAAGGTCGAATGTAAAAAAAAGGGAATTAACAAGGGCGTTATTATGTAAAAACATCGAAAAGGGAAGATTGTGAATGTGCTTTTTCGGAGGACAGTTGTATTTAGATTGACTGTAAAAATCCTACCTTTTCCTTGCAATGTAAAATGGCATAATATTTGTGTATTGTTCTGACATGCAGTATAATAACGTTAATAGGTTGTGTGCGGATTTTCTCATTTACGAACAGGCAGACGGAATTAACCATATTTTTGGAAGATGGTTGGTCTACGGGACATGAATTTAGTGGAATGGGCTAAAAGTATACAAACAAAATAATGGAGGTGTTCTTTTTTGGAAAAACAAAATAAACTCGCAATTATCCCCCTGGGTGGATTGGGCGAAATAGGTAAGAATATGACGGTCATTCGTTATGGCGATGACATTGTCATTATTGATTCGGGGTTAGCATTCCCAGAAGATGATATGCTAGGGATTGATTTAGTAATTCCCGATATTTCTTATCTAATAGAGAATCAAGATAAGATACGAGCGGTTGTTCTTACCCATGGTCATGAGGACCACATTGGATCCCTATCTTACTTATTGAAGCAAATTGATGTACCTGTATATGGTACACGTCTTACTTTGGGGCTTGTGGAGTGCCGTCTAAAAGAAAATAATGTGGCGAACTATAAACTAGTTCCAGTACAAGCTGGAGATCAGGTTACCTTTGGCAACATTCAGGTGGGCTTTATTCGGGTAAGTCACTCTATACCTGATGTTGTAGGAATGTATTTTAAGACACCTATGGGAACGATTGTTCATACAGGGGATTTTAAAATTGACTACACGCCTGCAGATGGGAAAATTATGGATATCCATAAGTTTGCTGAACTTGGAGATGAGGGTGTATTGGTATTAATGTCAGACAGTACCAATGCAGAACGCCCTGGCTTTACAAAATCCGAGCGTACTGTAGGTCTTGCTTTGGATGAAGCTTTTCGCGGCGCAAAAGACCGAATCATTTTAGCAACTTTTGCATCAAATGTATTGCGTGTACAGCAGGCAATTAATTCTGCTTGCAAATATGGTCGTAAGATTGCCATTATCGGCCGTAGCATGATCAATGTAGTAAGTATTGCGACTGAACTTGGCTATTTGAATGTTCCAGAAGGCATGTTGATTGACATTGATGATATAAAGAGATATCCAGGTAATCAAATTTTAATTTTGACAACTGGTAGCCAAGGTGAACCTATGTCGGCGTTGACGCGCATGGCAATGAATGATCATCGTAAGGTGGAAATTTATCCAGGAGATACGGTTATTATTTCTGCTACGCCTATTCCAGGAAATGAAAAATCTGTGTCAAAAACCATTGATGCATTGTTGCGCTTAGGTGCAAATGTTATTCATGAAGGCTCAGCAGGAGTTCATGTTTCCGGACATGCTAGTCAAGAAGAATTGAAACTCATGTTAACCTTGGTTCGACCTAAGTTTTTGATTCCAGTACATGGTGAACATCGTATGCTGATTACCCATGGTAAAATTGCTGAAGAACTAGGAATACCTAGCGAAAACATTTTTATTGGTGCCAATGGGCAGGTATTTGAGTTTAGCCAAGAAGCAACGGGCGTAGCAGGAAAAGTATCAGGTAAAGTAACTGCTGGTAAAGTTTTTGTTGATGGTTCAGGTGTAGGTGACGTAGGTAATATTGTAATACGTGATCGCAGTAAGTTATCCCAAGATGGGGTTATTATTGTGGTAATTACATTAGATAAGCTAAAGGGCTGCGTTGTAGCTGGACCAGATATTGTTTCCCGGGGTTTTGTCTATGTGAGAGAATCGGGTCAATTAATGGTGGAGGCCAAGCAAAAGGTCCGCCAAACCCTTGCCAATTGTGAAACTTCTAAAATTACAGAATGGGCTGCTATTAAGGGGAGCGTTCGTGATACATTGAGTAAGTTTGTATACGAGAGAACCCATCGTAGCCCGATGATATTACCAATTATTATGGAAGTGTAATTAATCTTTAATAAAATTGACAAGTCTGCCAACTGGCAGGCTTTTTCTTTTTTAGGTATGAATTTATCCTATCATGCAAAATATATAGCTAGATAAAAGAGATGGAGGCAAAGAACTGTGAAGGCATCAATTTTTATAACTTGTATTTGTGATGGGATATATCCTCGTGTAGGAGAAGCCATGGTCAGAGTATTAGAAAAGCAAGGGGTAGAACTAGACTTTCCCTCTGGGCAAACCTGCTGCGGTCAACCAGCGTTAACGAGTGGATATTGGGATGATGCCAGAGAAATTGCCAAGACATTGTTGGATTCATTTAAGGATAGTTCGTGTGTTGTAACACCTGCAGGCTCTTGCCTGGCGGCTATCAAAGAGTTTTATCCTGTCTTATTTGAAAAGGATAAGTATTATTACAATTTATCTAAGGAGTTAATCGGAAAAATACATGAATTTAGTGAGTTTTTAGTGAAAGTCTTGCAGGCAACAAATGTAAGAGAACGTTATCCTTACCGTTATCCTTATCGCTTTCCCTATCGCGTTACCTATCATTCTAGTTGCCATCCTCGACGATTTTTAGGCATTGATCAACATATGTATACCTTACTGAAAAATGTGAAGGACTTAGATTTTGTTCCGCTTGCACATGAAGATCAATGTTGCGGCTTTGGTGGCACCTTTTCAGTGAAAATGCCAGAAATTTCAGAAGCAATGGTAGATGCTAAGGTAGCAGATATTTTAAATACGGGGGCTGACGTAGTCGTCGGTACGGATTTAAGCTGTTTAATGAATATTGATGGCAGACTGCGCAAGCAAGGCTCTAAGGTGCGAGTCATGCATATTGCTGAATTATTGGACGAGGGGATGAGAATGTGAGTCATAGACCGACCGTACATTTGCGGGAACGATCTAAAAGAGCTGTTAAAGATGAACAAATGCGAAAAGCTGTGGAAAAAGCTGTTGATCGCTTGAGCGGTAATCGCCTAAAAGCCGAAAGGGAAATGCCAAACTGGGATGAATGGCGGGAACAGGGTAAGCGTATCCGAAAACACACGGTCAATCATCTGGATTATTATCTAGGACAGCTAGCAGAAAGTGTGAGAAATAAAGGCGGACATATTTACTTTGCTCAAACTGCAACAGAGGCCCAAGAAATTATTATTAAAATTTGCAAAGAGAAAAATGCTAAGTTAATTGCAAAATCAAAATCCATGGTTACGGAAGAAATACACCTTAATCTTGCTTTAGAGAAAGAAAATATGAAGGTTGTGGAAACGGATTTGGCAGAATATATTTTGCAACTCGCTGGAGAAACCCCTTCTCATATTATCGTGCCAGCCATTCACAAAAATCGTTACCAGATTGCAGAGTTGTTTTCCAAAGTAGCAGGACAAAAAATTGAACCTGATACTCCTTCTTTAACAACCTTTGCAAGAAAGACATTGCGAAAAACATTCATGGCTGCAGATGTAGGGATTACAGGTTGTAATTTTGCAATTGCGGATACAGGAGCAATTTCCTTAGTAACGAATGAAGGGAATGCTCGTATGGTGACCTCGCTACCAAAGGTGCTTATTTCAGTAATGGGTATGGAGCGAGTGCTGCCAACCTTTGAAGATTTAGAAGTGATGTTATCCTTGCTCCCACGGCATGCCACCGGCCAAAAACTAACAAGTTATATATCCGTAGTGAATGCACCTCGTTCTAAAGATGAGGGTGATGGGGCAGAAGAATTTCATCTTGTCATCGTTGATAATGGTCGTTCAAAGCTACTGGCAGATGAGGAGTATCGTCAGGCTCTTCATTGTATTCGCTGTGGAGCGTGTTTTAATGTTTGTCCTGTCTACCGGCAAATTGGTGGGCATGCTTATGGCTCTGTATATAGTGGGCCTATTGGCGCGGTTATAACGCCCTTTTTGCAAGATGACTTTGATTTTTGGGGAGAACTTGCTTATGCCACCACATTATGTGGTGCTTGCAGCGCTGCTTGCGCAGTTAAAATACCCCTTCATGATTTATTGATTAATATCCGCCGTACACGAGTAGAACTTGGGTTTACTCATCCCTTAGAGAAAATGGGCTTTAAAATGTGGCGACGAATCTTCAAAATTCCTGGTAGGTACAAATTTGCGATGAAATTTGGCTCTTTTGCTCAACGGCCCTTTATGAATGATGGCTATATTCAATCTGGTCCACCGCCTTTGGCAAATTGGACCAACTCTCGTTACTTTCCAGCAGCGGCTGACAAAACATTTAGAGAAATTTGGCAAGAAAAAAACAAATAAGCACGAAAAGTATTGATGGGGGATTACAATGCAAAATAAAGAACAAGCATTTTTAAGCCATGTAGCAAAAGTATTAGGTAGAGACAGGCCTTTACTAAAACCTCCTAAACGTGATGAAGTAGGACCGCCAGCCTTTTGGAAAGAACAAAAGTTTGATATAGATCACCCCTTAGCGTTTTTTAAAAGAAATTTAGAGAATTTGACAGGGCGAGTATATATTGCGAAAGATAGCAAGGACGTTAGCCAACAGGTAAATGCATGGTTAGAAGAGTTGCAAGCAAAACGGGTTATTATGTGGGATCATGAAGAACTGAAAAAGGTCGTAGCCATCCAGGATGCTAAGGTAAAGGTAGATTATTGGACAGCAAAAGGACCAAAACGAAAAATGATGGAAGCCGCAGAACGGGCTGATGTAGGTATTACTTGGGCGGATTATGGAATTGGTTATACTGGCACATTAGCCTTATTCTCAAGCCCCATTCAAGGGAGATCCGTAAGCCTTTTGCCGACTGTTCACATTGCAATCCTAAAAAAAGAAAATTTAGTTCCAACCATGAGTACTGTTATGAACGACATCATCCAGCGGCGAGGAAACAATAGTGTACCTGCTGCAGTTGATTTTATTACTGGCCCGAGTCGTACTTCTGATATAGAGATGGATTTATCCATTGGCGTACATGGCCCTGTTAAAGTATGGGTAATAGTATTGGATGATTAGAATCCGTTCATCATAAGTGACCTGCAAGGGGAGAATTTACTTGCAGGTCACTTAATTTTTAGAATTATTAAAAATTTATTTACAAGGCTAGTTCTTAGGCAGGAAAATAGTTTCTTAATTGAGAATTATGTAATAAAATCCTTTATATGCTGTTGTGCTGCCAATGGATGGGAGGTTTTTACGTGAATCTTAACTATAAAGCAGTAGCGTTCTTATGTTCTTTTTTGCTAGTTCTAAGTATTTGCTTTGGTGGAGTGTGTTCGGCAACTACCTCGGAACAAGCTAAAAGGGTACTGGTAATTCCTTCCTATAATTTTGACTACTTAGGTAGCGAGTGGTTCTTGCAAGGTGTTATGGCAAAATTTCAAGAGAATAAGGAAATTAAAGTTAATTACTCTCAAGAAAATATGCAATTAGCAGCTCATCCCATGAATGAAGAGTATTCTATGACCATGGCTGAGGCTTTAAAAGTTAAATATTCTGTTGAAAAACCCGATTTAATTATTGTTCAATATAAACAGGCCTTGGAGTTTATGGTTCGCTATGGGAAAGATATCTTTGGTGATGTTCCAATTGTATTTGCTGGATTAGAAAATGAAGATTATAGTCGGGTTGAATGGCCTGACAACTATACAGGGGTAATTGTATCCTTTCATGCTAAAAGAAACTTTGATTTGATTTTTGAAAATCATCCTAATACTAAAAAAATATATATTGTAGCAGGAGCTAGCGCCACGGAGCAGAACGTTGTGGATCAGGCAATGCAACAAGGGCAATTATTTAATAATAAGGCAGAAGTTATTGCTCTTAATAAGTTGCCTTTTAAAGAAATGTTACAAAAAATAGAGACCATTATAGAGAATGGAGTCATTATGTATTTGGTTATGCAGGTTGATTCGAATGGTAAGATATTAGTACCAGCACAAGTGGCGAAAGAGATTGCTGATGTTGCGCATGTACCTGTATATGGAATGCTTGATACTAATATGGGAACGGGTATTACAGGGGGATTTCTAATCAATCATAGGGAAATGGGTAAAAGGGCGGCGGAAATAAGCATTGGAATACTTAACGGCAAAGAGGTAAACACAATTCCTGTGAGCCATGAGCTCATTGGTGAATATGCTTTTGATGGACGAGAGCTGAAACGCTGGAATGTAGATGAAAAGAATTTGCCTGCTAAGAGCAAAATTAATTTTAAAGAGGTTAGCCTATGGGAACTATATAAATGGCACATGATTGGTGCCATGTGCGTGTTAGTAGTGCAAGGCTTTTTCATCATTAGACTGTTGAGAAGTCGCTCGATGCGAATGCGGACAGAAAAATTGCTACGGCAAAGGGATGAACGATTTAACAAGATTACCAATAATCTTCCTGTTGCGTTAATTTGTGTTGATCGGGATGATCATATTGTATTTATTAATGAAAAATTTGTGGAGTTTTTTGGTTATACTCTACAGGACATTCCAACTGTTGAGGCATGGATGGAAAAGGCCCATCCGAATGAAGAATACAGAAAAATGGCCTTTGGTTTTTGGACGGTTGACTTGGAACAATCTATGAGAGAAATTCTAGATAAGCCGATAGTCCGAGACTTTGAGGTCTGCTGTTTTGATGATACGGTAAAAGTAATTCAATTTTCTTTTGCATTGGACGAGGAGTATAAATATGTTGTATTAGAGGATATTACAGAACGAAAAATAGTGGAAGAAACCTTGCAACAAAAAAATATGGAAATCCATCGTATGGCTTATTTTGATACATTAACGGGTTTGCCAAACCGTGCTCATATGAATAAATGGCTTTTAACTGAGATGGAAAAAGCAAATAGTGACCACTCTGGTGTGGTTCTTTCCATTGATATTGATGATTTGAAGATGGTGAATGATACCTTTGGCCATAGTTATGGTGATGCTCTAATTATTAGTGCAGGAAATCGCATCTTGTCCGAAACTGGCAAGGGAGCATTTGTAGCACGCATTGGAGGCGATGAATTTATTGCCATTTTACCCGGTGCAAGGGAACAAAAGAGTATTGAAAACTTGGCTACGAGAATTGTTGAGATTCTGGGGCAAGAACATGAAGTCCTTGGGGTTCATTTCTCTATGTCTGTTAGTGCAGGCATTGCTATTTATCCTTATGATGGTACCACAGCAGAGGAAATTCTTAAAAATTCAGACAATGCTATGTATGCTGCAAAGAGAGCAGGGAAAAATCGCTGGCGTTTCTATGAATCTTCCATGCAAGTGGATGCTTATGAAACCATGCAGCTCACTAATAGTCTGCGTCATGCAGTGGAGCGAGGAGAACTTACAGTCTACTATCAACCCCAAATGATTATTAAAAGTGGTGAAGTTGTAGGGTTTGAGGCCTTGCTTCGGTGGAATAGCCCAGAGCATGGCTTTGTATCGCCAGCACGCTTTATTCCCCTAGCAGAACAAAGCGGACTGATACAATCCATTGGATATTGGGTGCTGAGAGAGGCTTGCCTATTTGCGCAACGTTTAGCGGAGAATGGATGGATTGATATTCATATTGCTGTGAATGTATCGCCATTTCAACTATCAGACGATGATTTTATTGAGAATGTACGCAAGGTTCTTGATGAAACAGGCATTATGCCGAAACAGTTGGCATTAGAAATTACTGAGACCGTTCTTATGACTTCCCTTGAAGATGCTAATTTTAAACTTGCGGAGCTGAAAGCCATGGGAGTTGGTTTAGCTCTTGATGATTTTGGCACGGGCTATTCATCCTTAACGTACTTGCAGCGGCTTCCGATAAAAACTCTGAAAATTGATAAATCTTTTATTGATATGATTACAACAGAGGGAGCTCAACCAGCCATTATTGCAGCTATTATTGTCATGGCTCACATTATGGGTATGATAGTGGTTGCAGAGGGTGTTGAGGTAGAAAAACAGATTGCTTATTTGGAACAGTGTAATTGTGATCAGATTCAAGGCTACTTTGTCAGTCGACCAGTGCCAGAGGAAGAAGCAATCTGCTTTTTAACAAATCAAGGGTAAAACTGTTAGAGAAATATTTAAGGCCCAATTAGCGTATATTATCAGGATGTTTTTCTTGATTTTTTTAAAATACTTTGCTATACTAATAAAGTATTTGGCACAGAGAACTAGCTTTTCTGATGCTGAATGAAAAAAAGTTAAAGAAGTTTGACAAACAGTACTGTTGCTGATATAATAATAAATGTGTTGTCGGGCTCGGAGGGGTGTCCGAGCGGTTTATGGAGCTGGTCTTGAAAACCAGTGATCCTGAAAGGGACCGTGGGTTCGAATCCCACCCCCTCCGCCATCAATTTTTTGGAGCGATACTCAAGCGGCTCAAGAGGACGGTTTGCTAAATCGTTAGAGGTCGTAAGGCCTGCCAGGGTTCGAATCCCTGTCGCTCCGCCATTTACCAAAATTATGACGCCTTCATCTTATTAGTAAGATGAAGGCGTTTTTTATATCTTAGGATTTTAGTAGAATTTTTAAAAAAAATAATTGCATTTAATGAAATTAAATGCTAATCTTAAGAAGAAAAAATATAATTTCTTTGTTAGGTGAGGCTCCTATATAAACATAGGCTACTGCCCGGAAACGTCGAAAGACGCCAATGGGTATAACAGGTACTACCGGATTAAGGTTTTACTTAACGTAGCTGAGGACATTTTGTAATGACCTCTACGTTATACAGTGCTAAAGCTCAACGAGGGAGAAGGTCAAAGAATTGTTTGATATACGAAGAGACCTTCTGTTTAAGGGGGTCTTTTAATTTTGCCCATTTATTTCATTTTGAGTTTTTGGGTAAGATAAATGGCATAGAGGAGGTGTGTTATGGATTCGGATCCTGGGGATAGTAACTATATAGCAGTTAATACTTTGGATTGTGCTGGCCTTTGGACCGCAAGAAGAATCCAAAGAAAGAAGGAGGCATAGAGGATGAATGAGTTTAAAATTTTAGGCGAGTTCTTTTTTAGTCAATTATTAGGCAAGCCTATCTATGATAAAAGTGGCCAAAAAATCGGAAAGATAAGAGATATGGCAGTTTGCTGGGATGGATCTTATCCTCAGATCGTGGGTATTAAGTATGCCAGACACACTCAGGAACTAATTGCAATTGAACAAATTGAGAGTTGCAGTTACCAAGAAGTACGTTTAAGAGAAAAATTTCAAAGAGAGCAAACTGTTTCTTTGGAAGAAAGCCATATTTATATTAGTAAATGGCTGCTGGATAAACAAATTATTGATTTAAAAGGTTCTAAAATCGTACGTGTTAATGATATTACCTTATCCTGGGTTACGCAGATGGATCACCAACGTATGATTTTAGTAGCAGTGGATATTGGAGTCAGAGGATTATTTCGTCGCTTAGGGTTGGAATTCTTATTTAATAGCTATAAGAATAACTTACTTGGGTGGCAATATATTAAGCCCTTGGAAAGTTGGAATTCCAATCTGCAGCTTAATCATGAGAAGCAACAGCTCAGTGAATTGCATCCTGCCGATATGGCAGACTTAATTGAAGATATGGACTATAAGCGGCGTGCTGACTTTATTGATAATTTGGATGATCAACAAGCCATTGATGCTTTAGCTGAAATGGATTTGGAATCTCAAGTTGAAATCATTGAACAAATGGATGAACAGCGAGCATCGGATATTTTGGAAGAAATGGCACCGGATGAAGCTGCCGATATTCTTGTTGAATTGACTGCAGAAAAATCAGAAGGCTTATTGAAGTTGATGGAAGATGACGATGCCGAAGAAATGCGAGAGCTTATGCAGTACGAAGAAGGTACTGCTGGTTCCTTAATGACAACAGAATTTATTGCCTTCTCTGCTAGACTTACGACAGAAGAGGTTATTAATCAGTTGCGAAAGCTAGCGCCAGAGGCAGAAACGATTTATTATTTATACGTAATTGATCAGGAAGAACATTTGCTTGGAGTATTGTCACTACGGGAATTGATCGTGGCATCTCCAAGTGCTGTATTGCAAGATTTAATGCATACTAAATTACTAACAGTAAAACCTAAAGATGATGATCAACGTGTTGCAGAAGTGATCAATAAATATGGATTGCTTGCTGTACCAGTAGTGGATGAAGAAAACGTTATTCTAGGGATTGTTACCGTAGATGATATTCTTGATATTTTAATACCAGAAAGGGGCAAGTTCGATGCTTATTCTTGGTTTGCCCTTAGTAAACGGGGAGGCCGAGGACGATAATGACAACGATAAAGAAAAGTCTGAGCACCCGTTTCGGTTTCTTTTTTGCTGTAATGGGGCCAGGGGTAGTTACTGCCTTTGCAGATAACGATGCTGGCGGTATTGCCACTTATGCTGCAGCTGGGGCAAAATATGGCTATGGATTATTGTTTACAGTGCTTATTAGCAGTATTTGCCTTGCTATTGCTCAAGAAATTTCAGCACGAACGGGTGCCGTTACCGGACGGGGGTTATCGGATTTAATTCGGGAACTATTTGGCGTAAAATGGACATTTTTTGCCATGACGGTCTTATTGATCGCCAATATCGGTACAACAGCATCGGAATTTTCGGGTATTGCGACAAGTTTTGAAATTTTTGGTATTAGTAAATATATTTCCGTTCCTATTATGGCTTTTTTAGTATGGTGGCTGGTACTCAAAGGAAATTATTCTCGTATCGAGAAAGTATTTTTTATGCTATGTGCGACCTTTTTAAGTTATATTGTATCAGGACTTATTATAAATCCTCCTTGGGGGGAAGTAGTTCTTGCTTCCGTTACACCTACTTTTTCTGGAGAGGGAGAGTTTTTAATGATGGCCATTGGTGTTATTGGTACGACCATTACACCTTGGGGGCAGTTTTATATTCAAGCCGCCATTGTTGATAAAGGCATTACGGCGAAAGATTATCGCTATACTTTTTGGGATGTAATGCTTGGTGCCTTCTTTACTTGGTTAATTGCTTTCTTTATTATTGTGGCAACAGCAGCTACGCTGCATGCGAATCATATTTCTATAGAAACGGTAAAGGATGCTGCCATGGCCCTTGAACCATTAGCAGGTAAGTATGCTAGTATACTCTTTTCCTTTGGACTTTTAGGAGCATCTATGCTTGCCGCATTTATTTTGCCCTTAAGTACAGCCTATGCTGTTTGCGAAGCCTTTGGTTTTGAAAGTGGTGTTAGTAAGACTTCCAAGGAAGCGCCTGTGTTCTTTTCCATTTATACAGCACTCATTTTATTAGGGGCGGGTATTGCATTATGGCCAGGTCTATCCCTCTATAAAGTTATGCTTGCTTCCCAGGTTGTCAATGGGGTATTGCTGCCGCCCATCTTAATTTTTATGGTGCTTATTGCCAGTAATGGATTAATTATGGGGAAATATGCAAATACAACATGGTATAATATTGTGTCATGGACCTTTACGATTGTTCTTATTTTCTTGACGCTGTTATTGTTGCTTTCTGCAATCGCCCCTTCCGTATTGGATTTCTTTATCGGACGATAAAGTTACCTTTCTCTTTTCTTATTCAGAGATGATATTGATATGAGTATGGGAGATAATCCTCAGAAAGATGGAAGGCAAAAGTGTTTTTATAAAATGTTATAGCAGGAATAATTTCTTTTATGCAAAACATTGTAGAATATAAGTAAATCAAGTATATTTTGAGGGGGTATGTTAATGATTAACAAAGAACGCATGTTGGCAGAGTTTTTTGAATTGGTAAGAATTAAGTGCTCTAGTAAAGCTGAGCGTCAGGTAGCAGATGTGCTCAAAGGACGATTGATAGAGTTAGGTTTAGAAGTTTTTGAAGACAATGCGGGTGAAAAAATTGGTGGTAATTGTGGTAATATTATTGCTTATGCAAAGGCAACAATGAATAACGCACCAGCAATGTTGTTTACTGCTCATATGGATTGTGTTGAGCCTTGCGGTGGTATTGAGCCACAACTAAAAAATGGCGTTATTACCTCAACGGGTGATACCATTCTTGGTGGAGATGATAAAGCTGGAATTACAGCCATTTTAGAAGCTTTGCGCATTATTAATGAAAAAGGGATTGCCCACGGTCCTATCCAAGTTATTTTCACTGTATCGGAAGAGGGGGGATTAAATGGTGCAAAGCATATAGATCCATCCTTCTTAAAAGCTGATTTTGGCTATGCCCTTGATTCTAGCGGTGAACCTGGCGAGATTATTCATATGGCACCTGGTCAAAATAGCATTGTAGCAGTGGTGCATGGTAAAAAAGCCCATGCTGGTATTGCTCCAGAAGAAGGAATCAATGCCATCGTAGTAGCAGGTAAGGCCCTTGCAGAAATGAAATATGGGAAGGTGGATTTTGAAACAACAGCCAATATTGGATTGATTCAAGGCGGTATTGCTACCAATATTGTTCCAGATCAAGTTGAGATCCGATGTGAAGCCCGCAGTCGTAATATGGAGAAACTAGAGGCTCAATCCAATCATATGAAAGAAACCTTTGAGAACGTGGCAGCTGCTAATGGAGCACGTAGTGAAGTACAGGTGAAAAAAGCCTATGATTCCTTCGTCCTTCCTATAGATTCCATGGTAGTGTCTTTAGTAGCTAAAGCAGCACAGAGCATTGGGTTAAAACCAGAGATAAAAGGAACAGGTGGCGGCAGTGATGCTAATTTTTTCAACAAGTATGGTGTTCCGATGGCTGTGCTTGGTATCGGAATGAAGAAAGTACATACTGCTGAGGAATATATTAGAGAAGTGGACTTATACAATAGCGCGGAACTAGTGATTGCTATTATCAAAAATTCAGGGATAGAAGAATAGGCAAGGGCTGTGGAAACTTTTAAAATAAGTTATCCGCAGCCCTTTTTTAGATAGTTTGACATTGTATTTTCCCTGCAATCTTCTAAAGTATTTTCTTCAATCGCAGGAATTTACATATGATGTATAAGAAAGTGGTATAGGTACCTGCAGTGCTTAATAAGGACTTGCGTACCATCTGTTCCTCAAGGGCATTCGCCTTAGGATCAGATAAATACATGGCAAGCAGGCCTTGAACTACGGTTTTGTGAAAGATAGGGTGAGGTAGAGAGTGTGCTTTCAGCAAGGCGTTTTTTGTAAAGAGGGTTAGGCGGGAGAGAAGTTGGGCCTGATTACTGTAATAGGCAACAAAATTCAGGTCTCCGTTCGCCTTATCTTCAGCGGCATCGATGAAGTAGTCGAGCAAAATATGTAGACCGCTAATCCAGGGAAAGTAGGCCTTTGAAATGTTGATTACCGTGTTTGCTGTTAACCTTTTATCGCTAGCGGCTGCGCAGAGCATAAACATACCTAAGGTTGAACCAGTAGCAGCGGCAAATTCCCAGTTGGTGATTTGGATATCCTTATTCTCTTCCTGCATCCAGTCATTCATTTTTTGCTCTCGAATGCTGAGGTTAAGATGTTTGTAGGTTTGTAAATTACTATATAGGGAAGCTAGTTTATGTAGTTCTTCTTTTACTAACCGGTAGGAAGGGAGTTTTTTTACTTGCTGCTGGCAAGTGGTTACCAAGGAGATTAAATAACCGCCATCCTCTTTACAGGGGTAATAAGCATAATAATCTTGGGTTTTGGCCTCAGGATCAAGAGCATCAGTCATAGCTTGGTGCAATTGTCGAAAGGCTTGTTCATCGGCAATGCCGACTCGATCGCATAAGTTATCTAAGTAATCACTGATGGTTTGAAGAGTTACCACCAAGGGGATGAAATCAGGGGTATTGACCTCTTTGTATAAACTATAAATACTGCCGCCTTGGCAATGAAATTTTTTGTGCTCAATACTAGAGAGAGCTTGTTTCCTAAGTTCTTGGCAAGGGATCGCTTTAGCCTGACGAGACCAGTATTTCAGTTCTCGGTTGATGGCGGGGAAGATCCTATAAAGAAACACCGCAATTAAGGTAAGACTATTGCATAAAATGTAAAAAAAATTCATATGTAACCTCCTGTCTTTATAGAAGATAGCAAAGTAGATCACGAAAGATAATGTAATTCACTTTTGAGATACTTATTCCCATATTAGTATAATATAATACTTTTCACTTAGGACAAATATAATATTTTACCTTAAATGGAGCAAATTTACTGAATTTACTGAAAAAATGTATACATTGTCAAATAAGGGAGAATATTGTCATATAAGCAGGAAAAATGTTATTTGTGCATAATAACTATACTATAAAATATTTAGGAGGAAAGTTATGTTGGGAAAAAGAAGCGTAGCCTTATTGTTAGCCCTAGTATTCATAACGAGCATGGTTGTTGCTGGCTGTGGCGGAGCCAAGAGCACTAGTGGACCAAGTAATGTATTGGTATTTGCTCAAGGGTCAGATCCGCGGGGCCTTGATCCAGCCTATGTAGATGATGGTGAATCGGCAAAGATTATGACCCAGATATTTGAAGGACTTGTTCGATATAAACCAGGCAGTACAGAACTTCAGCCTTCTTTGGCAACAGAGTGGTCATTAAGCGCTGATAATAAAGAATGGACCTTCAAATTACGTAAAGATGTAAAATTCCATGATGGTACACCCTTTAATGCTCAGGCAGTAAAGTTTAGTATTGAGCGTCAGCTGCCACCAAATCGTAAAGATGATATGCCGTATGCGGAATTTACTTTTGACGGTATTACGAAAGTAGAAGTGATTGATGAATATACAGTGAAAATTGTACTGGAAAAACCATCAGCACCTTTCCTTGCGAATATGGCAATGTGTTTAGCAGCGCCAATTGTAAGTCCAGAAGCGGTTAAAAAATCTGGCGATAAGTTTATTGAAAATCCAGTAGGTACTGGTCCTTATAAATTTGTAAAATGGGATAAAGGTCAACAGATTGAACTAGCTGCTTTTGAGGGGTATTGGGGAACAAAACCCCAAATGGCAAAAGTGGTCTATAAATTTACCAAAGAAAATTCGGTAAGAGCATCCGATCTAATGACAGGATCTACAGACATTATGGATGGTGTGGATACCAATGATATAAAAACCTTAGAAGCAAAAGGTATGACCATTGTTAAATCTCCGGGTATGAATATTAACTATATGGGGTTTTATACATACAAAAAACCTTTTGATAACTTAAAATTAAGAAAAGCTATTAGTATGGCAATTAACCGTCAATACTTGGTAGATTATTTGTATCAAGGAAATGCCGAGCTACCTAATTCCATATTACCAAGCTTTATTCCTGGTTACTCGAAAGATGTAAAACCTTATGATTATAATGTGGAAGAGGCCAAGAAATTGTTAGCGGAAGCTGGCTTTGCTAATGGCTTTGAATTCACAGCTATTACTTATTCCAATCCTCGTCCGTACAATCCAGTAAATGGCGAAAAATTAGCAGCTGCTATTCAGGCAGATTTGGCTAAGATTGGCGTTAAAATGAACATTAAATCCTATCCTTGGAAAGAGTATAAAAAAGTATTAGAAAATGGCGAAGGCGATGCTTACTTCTATGGTTGGATTGGTGACAATGGTGATGCGGATAACTTCCTCATGCTCCTCGAAACTGCAAACATTAAAGGAAGCTTGAATTCCTCTAAATATTCCAATGCTAAGCTTGATCAATTGTTAGACGAAGGTCGTACCAATCTTGATCTAGCAAAACGCGCTGTTATCTATGGAGAAGCACAGAAATTAATTTCAGAAGAAGCTCCTTGGGTGCTCATTAGTCATAGTATTGATATGGCAGCCCATCGTCCAAATGTTAAGGGCTTTCAGCTTCATCCGGTTGGTGTTCATTGGTTAGATGTTGTAAGTAAAGAGAAGTAAAAAAATGAGAAGGTGGTTTCAACGTGAAATCACCTTTTCTTATTACTAGGAGGTTCAGCCTTTGATTACGTATATTATCCGCAGAATATTCCTATTAATTCCTGTTTTATTTGGAGTATCATTGGCCACATTTGTGGTGATGCATTTATTTACGACAGACCCTGCTGAAATCATCTTAGGTCAGCATGCTACTGTGGAACGGGCTGCGGCACTACGTGAAGAAATGGGACTTAATAAACCTATTTATATACAGTTTGGGGATTACTTATCGGGTGCTCTGCAAGGAGATTTGGGGAAATCTGTTATTACCAAATCGTCTATTTCTGAGGAACTTATTAAGCGTTTTCCTGCTACGGTAGAATTGGCCATTGCCGCAATTTGTATTGCCATGGTACTTGGAGTTACTCTTGGCACCATTTCAGCAGTGAAACAAAATTCTATTTTTGATTATGGTACCATGGTAGCGGCCTTAATGGGAGTTAGTATGCCTATTTTTTGGTTAGGACTTATGATGATTATCATTTTCTCGGTTACTTTAGGTTGGTTGCCTTCTTCGGGACGTATTGGGATTGGTATGCAGCCTGATAATATCACGGGATTATATATACTAGATTCCTTGCTGACAGGTAATATGGAATCCCTTCGGGATGCTTTTGAACATTTGATTATGCCAGCTATGGCCCTGGGATCCTATTCCACAGCTATTATTGCAAGAATGACAAGAGCAACGATGCTTGAAACCATTCGCCAGGACTATATTCGCACTGCTCGCGCCAAGGGTTTGAGTGAAACAGTAGTGATTATCAAGCATGGTCTGCGTAATGCTTTGATTCCGGTTGTAACCGTTATCGGGCTGCAAGTGGGTTCCTTACTTGGGGGTGCTGTACTTACAGAAACCGTATTTTCTTGGCCGGGGATTGGTTCTTATGTAGTAGAAGGGGTCATGGCTTCCGACTATCCGAGGGTGCAAGGCGCTGTACTTCTCATTGGAACTATTTTTGTAATGGTAAATTTAATGGTAGATGTGTTATATAGTTATCTTGATCCGCGAATTAAACATATGTAGGTGGTGATGCAAACATTATGGAAGCTAAAATTGAAGTACCAATAAATCAAAATTTTGAAAAGCGCAAAGGACCTTTTGCCGAGTTTGTTACACGTTTTATGGGGTCAACCTCAGCGATGATTGGCCTTATCTTGCTTGCTATATTGATATTTTCAGCTGTCTTTGCTCCAGTACTGGCTCCTTATGATCCTTATGAGAGTAATTTGCCTGAAGCCCTTAACGGTCCTAGCGGTGCCCATATCATGGGAACGGATGAACTAGGGCGGGATATTTTTTCTCGCACTCTATATGGCGCTCGCATTTCCCTGCTAGTGGGGGTAGAAGCAGTTGCTTTAGCCTTGACTTGCGGCATATTACTAGGGGCTTTAGCGGGCTTTTATGGTGGGAAAATTGATACGACTATTATGGGGATTATGGATGTTATGTTATCTTTTCCAAGTATTTTGCTAGCCATCGCCTTTATGACAGTTATGGGACGAGGGGTGGAGAAGGCTGTTATTGCCATTGGCATTGTTTCTATTCCTGAGTATGCCAGAATTGTAAGGGCTAGTGTACTATCCGTAAAGGAAAATGTGTATATTACAGCGGCAAGAGCCATTGGTAATAATGATAAACGACTCATCTTTGTACATATCCTCCCTAATATAATGGCACCAATTATTGTAAGGGCTACAGTGGGTGTATCTGTTGCCATACTAGAAGCGGCAGCTTTAGGTTTTCTAGGGCTTGGCGTTGAACCGCCGACTGCTGAGTGGGGCACAATGCTTGGGGCAGGACGGCAGACCATTTTTAATGCCCCCCATATTGTAACTTTTCCGGGACTTGCGATTACGCTGACGGTTATGGCCTTTAATTTATTGGGCGATGGACTGCGTGACGTACTTGATCCGCGGCTCAAATAGGAGGAGCAACAGATGATAGATAAACCCTTATTAGAAATTAAAAACTTACAAACAGAGTTTCATATTGGAAAACGCGTCGTCAAAGCTGTAGATGGAATTAACCTTAGTGTCAGAGCTGGGGAAATGCTCGCCATTGTAGGAGAGTCAGGTTGTGGAAAAAGCGTAACGGCTATGTCTATTATGCGTCTATTACCGCAGCCACCAGCCCAGTTAAAGGGAGAGATCCTATTTGAGGGGCGAGATATTTTAACAATGTCCATGGATGAAATACGAGATATTCGGGGTAAAGATATTTCTATGATTTTTCAGGAGCCTATGACATCCCTCAATCCAGCCTATACCGTTGGGGAACAAATTTCAGAAGGGCTGCGCCTTCATTGCCAAATGGATAAAAAAACAGCCTGGGCGAAATCCGTAGAGATGTTAGAATTGGTAGGTATTCCAGCCGCTGCCCAGCGAGCAGGAGAATACCCTCATCAGCTCAGCGGGGGGATGCGTCAGCGGGTTATGATTGCCATGGCTTTGGCTTGTAATCCACGTCTATTGCTAGCGGATGAACCGACGACGGCGCTTGATGTAACCATTCAGGCGCAGATTTTGGACTTAATTCGTAATTTGGTGAAGGAATTCAATACTGCTCTTATTATGATTACTCATGATCTAGGGGTTGTAGCAGAGATGGCACAAAATATGATCGTTATGTATGCAGGGCGTGTTGTGGAACAAGGCACAGTGGCCATGATCTTTGGTCAGCCGATGCATCCTTATACGGCAGGATTAATGGACTCTATTCCTCACTTGGATGGCAGTAAGAAACAACGGCTGCATACCATCGAAGGTGTTGTACCGGATCTTTCAGCGCTGCCTATGGGCTGTTCCTTTGCCGATCGGTGTGAATATGCTAAGGAAAAATGTCATTTTGAGCGTCCTGCGCTAAGTGGATTTCTTGATGGGCGAAAAGTAGCATGTCATTACCCCTTAGGAGGTGTTTAGCGATGAGCATGGAAAGTCCATTATTAGAAGTTCGAAACTTGAAGAAGCACTTTCCCATTCGCGGCGGATTATTAGGTCGTTCTATTGGTGCTGTACAAGCCGTAGATGGTATATCTTTTGCTATTAAGCAAGGCGAGACATTAGGACTTGTTGGTGAATCCGGCTGCGGTAAGTCCACCACTGGTCTTTTAGTCTTAAGGCTGCTGGAAATGACGGCTGGTGAGGTGTTTTTTGAAGGGCAAGATGTCGGGAAAATGAATAAACGAGAACTGCGTGAGTTTCGCCGTCATGCCCAGATTATTTTCCAAGATCCCTATGCTTCTTTAAATCCGCGTATGTCTGTTGGCGATATTATTGCAGAGCCTCTTATGCTTCATAATATTGTAAGTGGGATAGAGCGGACAAAACGAGTGGAAAAACTGTTAAGTGTGGTAGGACTGGGGCCACATCATGCAAGACGGTATCCTCATGAATTTTCTGGTGGTCAGCGGCAACGGGTGGGAATTGCCAGAGCATTAGCGGTAAATCCTAAGCTAGTGGTTTGTGATGAGCCTGTATCAGCTTTAGATGTTTCTATTCAGTCACAGATACTGAATTTGCTGGTGGAGCTTCAAGAAGAGATGGGCCTGACCTACTTGTTTATTGCCCATGGACTAAATGTTATTAAACATATCTCTGACCGAGTGGGGGTTATGTATTTAGGTAAAATGGTAGAACTAGCAGAAGGGAATGATTTAATAACAAACCCCCTGCATCCTTATACTAAAACATTACTTTCTGCTATTCCTATACCGACTCCGGGGCTAGCCAGAAATCGCATCATTTTGCAAGGTGATGTACCAAGTCCCGCTAATCCTCCGACCGGTTGTCGTTTTCATACTCGCTGTCCGGAACGGATTGATATTTGTAGTCAAGAAGAACCAGAATTTCGGCAAGTTGGTTCTCGCTTTGTGGCTTGTCACCTGATTATATAGACAATAAAAAACTGAGCTGAACATTTTGTTTCAGCTCAGTTTTTTATTGTCTATATAATCGGAAAGCGTAAGCTTGTTAAACAGTCGCTGTAAATTTCTTATACCTCAATTTTAAAGTGCAGGAGAATAATTGTAGTTGGGTTTTATTTCTTGCACTAGAGCTAAAAGTTGCCTAGCAGCAGAAGATAACAAGGTATCTTGCTTGAAAATAATGGCAAGCTGAAATGAAATTGACGAATCAGAAAAAGGAATTATTTTGATTCGATCGTCATTTATACGTTTGCATAATGCTTCGGGTAATAGGGCGATTCCTAAATTTGCAGAAACCATCTCAATGATTAAGTCCCATTGCGTACTTGCGCAAATAATTTTAGGTTGAAAGCCAAATTGATGACAATAATTAACAGTCAGCTGATGTAAGGAAAAGTTTTCATGAAACAAAATAAAGGATTCATTTTTTAAAAAAGAGAAATCAATGCAATTATTTTGAGCTAATGCATGATCAGTAGAAATGACCAAAAACAAGGGATTGCTAACGAGTGGTGTTATGCAAATCGACGCAGATTGAAGCGGCAAAACAATGACCCCTATATCGAGAGTACCGTCTTGGATGTATGCTGCGATTTGCTTAGACCCTTCTTCAATCAGCTTTATTGTGACGGAGGGGTTTTCGAAAAGAAATTCGTTAATAATTGGAGAAAAATAGCAAGAACCAATGATAGGTGGCAGACCGACTGTAATGGTACAGTCTTGGAATGAAGATGACTCTTTGAGAGAAGAGATTTGGTTGAATGTCGTTAACAAATGATTAGCCTGACTTAGCAGATTTATGCCGGCGCTTGTTAAACAGAGTTGTTTTTTATTGCGGGAAAATAACATTACACCCAGTTCTTCTTCAAGTGACTTAATCGTTTTGCTTATCGCCGGCTGGGCAACATGCAATATTTTAGAAGCCTTTGTAAAATTAAGATGCTTGGCAGTTTCAATAAAACATGTCAAATGGCGAATATCCATTCTGCTACTTTTCCTCCTACGAATATGTTGACCCTATAAAAAGTAATACTTTCAGCAACATTTGTAACTATTGGATGAATTTTACCATAATATGTTCTAAATGTAAACTATTTACCTTTAATATCTTTGTGGAGTACCCAAAAGTACGTCGTAACAGTTCGTTGCCTAGTTTGCATGCCTTTCAATAGCCTGACCAGCTTACGATAAAAAAATCATACAAAAACCATTTCCCATCATGGACAATTCTTTTTAGGAATAGTAACAATTCCTAAGGGGTATTTCACTAAAATATACCTGATGTGTAAAATATGATGTAGTTATCTGTCTTGTCAATAATAAAATTTAAAACAAAATGAGCTCAAAGGTAAGAATTTCATTTCCTTTTGTACCTTGAGCAGGAGAAAGGAATGGTTAAATGTTAGTCCCAGGAGTAAAATTATTCTCAAGAGTTTTTACGAAATGAATCTTTTGAAGAAATAAGTAATGGAAAAACAATGTCATTTTGGCAGACTGGTTTTGAAATATATGGGCAGGAAGAAGGGGAAGCAAATAGTGAGGCATTGAAAACATTAGTAAACTGTTTTCAATCATGTAATTGTTCCAATGCCTATTATCGCATATCCGATAAAAGAATTTTGAAGGGACTTATTTTAGATTTGCCATTGAATCAGCAAAGGGATATTTATTACCTTATTGATCAATGTCATGAAGATGGAACAGTATTTGAAAAGATTTATAAAAATAATGGGGGAAATGAAGTATTAGCTGGAAAAATAGGTGCCTTATTGAACTTAGGGAAAGAAAAAAATTTAACACTTGATATGCTAAAGGATTTTACAAACAACTCTTTCTCTTATCGCGGAGTTGAAAATATAAAGGCAGTAGTGGATAATATCGGCCTAGAATTTCCGAATATAAACATACAGATTATTCCCTTCATGGGCAAAAGTTGGGATGCTTGCGATAAGATTCTGTTTGATGTAAGACTGCCTGATTATGATTATGATTATGCAGTTGCCGGAGGCGGGAATTTATGTGCTTTCAATAAAAAAGATATAATACAAAAAAGTGGTGCAGGTATCGGAGTAACTAGACTAACGGAGTATATATTAGAGAAACAGAAAAAAGATGAATTTGAGGATAAAGAAAGTGAAAATAGTTACGCTGTGTGAAAATTTTTTGGCGCCGAGTTTTGGATTGAAAGCTTCTCATGGGTTGTCATTATATATTGAATATAAAAATAATAAATTACTATATGACGTTGGACAAAATAGCCTATATCTAGAAAATGCAAAAATACTAGGGATAGATATAGATAGGTGTGAAAACGTTATAATTAGTCATGGACATTGGGATCATGCTGGTGGGTTAGAGCTTTTTGTAAAGGACTATGATAAAAGGAAATTAATAATTCAAAAAAATGCATTTCAGGATCGCATTCGAATAAGTGAGGGTAATGAGATCGATATTGGAATAAGTAAAAAATTGAGCCATCTAAAACAAAATGCACGAGAAATAGTAGAGGATTTTGAATTGGATAAAGGTATATGGATATTGTCGAATATAACCTTATCTCCTGGTTATGAAAATCTAGAAAAAGGATTATTTACTAGAAATGCGGATAAGGAGCTAACGGAAGATTATTTTGAAGATGAATTGGCATTAGCATTTGAAACACAGAAAGGCCTTTTTATAGTATCAGGATGTTCACACAGAGGAGTAATAAATATAGTAAAGCAAGCTCAAAAAACAACGGGAATAGAAGAAATTTATGCATTTATTGGTGGAATGCATCTTCACTTTGCTACGGAAGGAGAACGGAATAATATTATAAATGATCTTAAGAAGCTTAACATAAAAAAAATAATTGTTGGACATTGTACAGGTCTTGATGCCATTGTACAAATGAAAGGACTTTTTTCTAAGGAGACACAAATAATTCATAATTATGTCGGTTATATGTATGAGGAGGATTTTAATGAAATATAATTCACCGTATCAAGGTATAAATAGCAATAATGCTATTTATTTAGCAACGAATGAGAATCCATATGAGCTACCTAAGGATATTCAACAAGAGCTAAGTAGAACACTTTCTCTTGTTAATAGATATCCAAAGGTGGAGAATGGGGAATTGAAAGAGAAAATTGCAAGTGTTCATAAAATTAAACCAGAAAATATAGTCATTGGTGCTGGATCGGATGAACTTTTGATGCTTATTGTAATGAACTATGTTGGTAATAGTGATAATACAATAATGGCAAATCCGAGTTTTTTTAGATACAAGCAACTAACTGAGTTTGCGGGAGGCGATTGTAGACTCGTTAACTGTAAAGATTTTTATCACGATTTAGATGCTATGAAAAAGGAAATCGACGAAAAGACTAAAATTATCTTTATCTGTAATCCTAATAATCCAACAGGGACAATGCTTTCCACAGATGAAATCGAAGTATTTGTTAAAAATATTCCGAGCCATGTTGTTGTTGTAATTGATGAAGCGTATTTTGACTATGTATATCCCAGGGACTCAAAATCTGGAATTGAGTTAATAAATCAATTCCCCAATATTATTGTATTAAGGTCATTTTCCAAATTCTTTGCGCTTGCAGGGCTACGTATAGGGTATGCTGTCGGCAGTGAAAAGGTAATAAAAAAAATCAATGGTATAAGATCTCCTTATAATGTGAATTCCATAGCACAGTCTGCTGCGATCATGATGATGGATAACGATATTTTTAACGAAAATATTTATTCTGAAATGCAAAATGAAAAGCAGTTCATTTATAATGCCTTCGATCAAGTAGGGGTTAAATACTTTCCATCTCAAGCTAATTTTATCTTTGTAGAATTTGGTGATCGTTGTGAAGAATGGTGTGCTAAGTTGAAGGAGCATAATATTGTCATAAGACCGTGTGGAATGTTTGGATATCCTAATTATGCGCGAATAACGATTGGTACGCCTCAGGAAAATAAGGTTGTTGTAGATGTTCTTATTAAAATGATATCGTTAGCAGAGTTGGAGAATACGTGATGGTCGAACTGGTATATTTGACGTTGTTATTAATCTTTACAGGATATTTTTATTTTAATGACAGAAAAAAGCTGACGGACGTTGGTATTTATTCAAAAAAAATCACAGTTAGCTTAACGCCCTATGTTTTAGCAATAATGCTTACCGCGAGTATCGTTAATGCCTATATCTCAAAAGATTCAATTGCATTAGTGTTAGGAGAAAATAATGGAATTCTTTCACCGATTGTAGCAGCATTATTTGGCTCGTTTTTTGAGGGGCCAACAGTTATTGCTTTTGTTTTAGGGGCAAGCCTTTTATTGAATGGGGCAAGCACTGCAGCTGTTGGAGCATTTATTTCTTCTTTTTCAATGGTAGGGCTCGTTGCAATTTCTCTTGAAAAAAAAGAACTTGGTAGTATATTTACTATTACTCGATTTATAATGACGCTAACTATGGCTGTAGTTATAGGATGTATTATGGGAGTTGTTATATGAAACAAAATTTATTTCTAATGATATCGATTATAGCTACCATAGGAATAGTTATTTTTGATCCTACAAGAGGATTTAAAATTATAGAGTACTTTCTAAGTTCGATTATAGAAACTGGCCCCATACTAGTCTTAATGTTTGTTTTTCTAGGTTTCTTTCAGGTGTGGATGCAATCGAATAAAGCGCAAGAGGTTATAGAGAACAATAAAGGAATAAAAGGTATACTGTATGCTTATTTGCTTGGATCGATGATTTGTGGGCCAATTTATCCCGGATTTTCATTAAGCAAAATGTTACTCGAAAAAGGGACGTCCATTTCGATAATTATTATACTGTTAAGCGTTTGGGCAACAACAAAAATTGCGTTACTACCTTTAGAAATAAAACTGCTTGGATTGAATTTTACAATTGTACGTTGGAGTGTAACATTAGTAGCCATTTATTTGTTAAGCATAATTTGTGAAGCAATTATTAAGCGTTTGACTACTTATCGTATAAAAAAGAACATTAAAAGGAGGATGATTTCATGAGTGTTAATATAGATAAAATGGATGGCTTTTTTGGAGAATATGGTGGTAGGTACCTTGATGATGCATTAATTCCAGTTCTTGAAGATTTGGAGGCTGCTTTTAAGTATTACATAAAAGATGATGGCTTTTGGAAGGATTTTAATTCTGGTTTAAAGAATTTCGTAGGTCGACCTACACCGCTCTTGTTCGCAGAAAATGCAACGAAAGCACTTAATGGAGCTAATATTTACTTAAAGCTGGAATGTCTAGCAAATACAGGTGCCCACAAAATTAATAATGCATTAGGTCAAGCAATTTTAGCTAAAAAAATGGGGAAGAAACGTATAATAGCCGAAACCGGCGCCGGTCAACATGGTGTAGCAACTGCGTGTGTTTGTGCAAAGTTAGGCTTGGAATGTGAAATTTTTATGGGGGAAATTGATGTCGCCCGTCAAAGGCCTAATGTTTTTTGGATGGAAATGTTCGGAGCTAAAGTAAATCCAGTGATAACTGGAACAAGAACATTAACAGATGCCGTAGATGAAGCATTTCGAGTATGGTCAATGAGGGCAGAAGATACGCATTACCTTATTGGTAGTGCATTAGGGCCAAGCCCATATCCGGATATGGTTAGGGAATTTCAATCTGTTATTGGAAAAGAAGCTAAAGCGCAATTTCTAGAAGAAAAAAATAAATTACCTGATGTACTCATTGCATGCATTGGTGGAGGGTCAAACTCAATAGGATTTTTCAATGAATTTATGCAGGATGCTGTTCGGCTCATAGGAGTTGAAGGGGGCGGAAAAGGTAATAAGTCAGGAGAACATGCTGTACGGATGACAAGCGCGGATGCAAAAATCGGTGTTGTGCAAGGATATAAATCGAAGTTTTTACAGGATGAGAATGGAGATTTATTACCTACTCATTCGATAAGTGCAGGGTTAGACTATGCAGGGATAGGCCCGCAATTAGCCTATCTTGGAGATACTAAGCGATTAGAATTTACCAGCGCCAATGATGTGGAGGTTCTTAATGCAGTAAAGTTTTTTTCAAAACATGAAGGGATTATACCTGCACTAGAATCGAGTCATGCGCTTGCTGCAACGATAAAGATAGCGCCAACATTAGGTAAAGATAAAGATATTGTAGTTAATGTATCAGGTCGTGGTGATAAAGATATTTTTATTACTGCTAGTGCTCTCGGAGAAAAAAAATGGTTTGATTTTTTGAAAGAAGAAATCTTGCGATATAAGGCATGATCTATAATGAGTTCTGAAGGGGAATTTTTAAAAACCAGAATTTAGCCAACGTGGTTCTCGCATCGTAACCTGTAACTTAATACAATAAAAAAGTAACAAGGGACTGAGTTGAAACATTTGTTTCACTCAGTCCCTTGTGTGCTATATCAGAAAGTAGAGTTATAGGATCATCTTATTTGTCCTACTCGGTTCTATATTTAACCTCTGTATATAACATAAACTGGCGCTTTGGTTGTAATTTACTAAGGGGCACGGAACTTCAAGGAGCATGATGCAAATCGATAGAGAGGGATTTGCGTTTAGCCTTATATAATAAGGCGGAAATAATCAACAGTGTAGTGCCAAGCAATAATAAAATCAAAATATTATGTTGTAATGCAGGTGCATGACCAGTAAGCATTAAATCTCGCAGAGTATCAGCAAAGTAGGTGAGGGGGAAGGTGGAGGAAATTGCCGTACTAAGGGTATCCATGGAGTGCTTCGGCCAGGTGTAACCTGAAAAGATAAATGCAGGCACGGTATACGCTAAACTAAGTTGAGTAAAACTTACTTCATCTCGGCAGAGGGTTGCCATAACGCTAGCGAGTGCTGTCGCAGTAAAAGAGAATACCGTGCCAAGGGCTAATAAACTAGTAAAAGCTCCTTTGAAAGGAATCTGAAAGGCTAGTGTAGATAAGGCCAAGGCCATCACGAAGGATAAAGTTCCAAAGAGCCAATAGGGTAATAATTTCCCAGCAATAATTTGGGGAATAGGGATCTCTTGTAGGTCCTGCTGGTTTTGATATTCATAAATCATACTAGCGCCTACGGAGAGGAAAATGCCTTGCTGTAGGGCCGCCATTGCAAGACCCAGGACAAAGAAATCAAGATAACTTAAGGTGGAGTTATATGAGATTCTTAAACCTAACGTTACAGGTGCTACCCTATGAAGGGCTTGCTCCGGCAACTGACCAGTAGCTTCTAGCTTTTTGGTAGCTACCGCACTTGAGAGGGATTGTATAATCTCTTGGGCAGAGGATAGAACAGAATTGGAGATGATAAGATTTGTACCATTGACGTCAACCAATACGGGCATCGAATGACCTGTTTTTATATTTCGAGAAAAATCAAGAGGAATGGTAATGGTAGCTAGTGCTTGTTTTTCCTGGAGGAGGTATTCTAATTCTTCACGGGAATTTGCATAGGCGATAATTTGGTAACGCTCTGAATCGTTAAAGGACTGTATTAGGGAACGGCTTAAGCTAGTATGATCTTCATCATAGATAGCAATCGGTACTGATGAAATAACATGGGGGCCGTAGAGTAAACCGAAAAGTAAGATATATATAGCGCAAGCACCAAATAAATACAAAACTCGCTTAGGGTCTTTAATGAACATTTGTTTTACTTCTCTTTTAAATATATACCACCAGTTCATAGACTTACCTCCGGATTTAGGGATTGCAATAATTTTTTGCGGCGCAGTGAAAAGATAAGGATGGAGAGGGATAAAAATACAAGACTAAAGATGAGTAGTATAGCAATGTTAGTAAGTAATGAAGGGGAATAGCCCGCTAGTAAAATATCGCGAATGGAATCGGCAGCATAAGTGATAGGTAGGAAGGCTGAGAATGTACGGCTAAAATCATTCATGGCAAGGGTGGGCCAGCTATAACCGCTGAATAAATAAGAGGGCATAATGTATAGCATTGGCAGTTGCACTGCATATACGGTAGTAGGAGCAATGGCTGAATAAAATAAGCCAACGGTAATGATTGTAAAGGTAAAAGTACTGCCAATCAACAGTAGACTGCCTATATCACCTCGAAAAGGAACCTGAAAAAGGGCAATAGTAATGTATAAAGAGATTATAAAACTCACCATAGAACATAACCAATAGGGTAATAGTTTCCCCATGATAAAGGTAAGGGGTGATGTATTTCTCCATGGAGAAAGATTTGAGAATTCTCTTGCTAAGATCGTGCAAATTGCAATCATAATCGCAATTTGTAAACCGTTGGCACCAAGACCTACTAACATAAAGTTGCTATAGGAAAAAGTAGGATTATGAAGAACTCGCACAGCAAGACGTATGGGAGAAACACCAGATAAGGCTTGACTGGGCAATTGGCTAAGACCTTCCAGAGATTTTTGCCCTATACCAGCAGAAACGGTTTGCACAATTTCTTGCACACTTCCCAAAATGGCGTTTGAGAACATTAGATTAGCACTATTAATAGTAATTAGAACCTGGGATGATCTACCAAGCTTTATATCTTGGCTAAAGTTTGGAGGAATAACGACAGCAAGAATGGCATCGCCATGATGAAGAGTTTCTTCCATAATCTCCTGACTAGTCACTTGGGCGACAATATTATACCGTTCCGAGTCAGCAAAGGACCGTATGAAAGCAAAACTAGCTGAACTTTGATCCTGATCATAAATAAGGGTAGGAATATTCTTGACGATGTTTCCGTTATATGCAAGACCAAAGAGCAGGGAATATAAGATTGGTAGACCTAATAAAATGATTGCAAGTTTAGGGTTTTCACGAAACATATAAGAGCATTCGTATTTTATAATGTCTTTTAACCCCATTTTACTTGCCGCCATCTACTAATTTAAATCTCATGCCAGGACGAATTTTATCAGAGTTGACCTGTATTTTTACATTAAAAGTGATAATGTCATTGTCCCCGCGTTCGCTTGTAGCTCGGTAGGTGGCAAACTCTGGCTTTTTGCTAATATCAATAATTTTGCCTGAAAGTTTAAGATGCTCGTCTCGGCCTTCAAGTTGGAGAGTTTGGTTTAATTGATAGTTACCTAATTCTGTTTCTTTAACTTTAATATTAACCCAATTATCAAGAGGATCTTGGATGGCAACGATAGGAGTACCTGTAGAAATCATAGCACCTTGTTCTACATATTTAGTAGTTACAATTCCTGAAAAAGGTGCACGAATTTCTGTTTCATCTAAATATACTTCTACTTCATCTACTGCAGCCTTAGCTTGGGTGATTTTCCCTTGCACAGCAGCTTCGTTTTCCCGGTTAGCCTTGCTTTGCATCAAAGTCGCTTGAGCGGCTGCGACACTTGCCTGAGCACCAGCATAAGCGGCCTGAGCACTTTGATACTTAGCACGGTAACTATCTACTGTTTGCTGAGAAACTGCGCCTGAGGCGGCAAGTTCGTTAAAGCGATTCACATCTCTTTCCGTTAGTACTAAATTGGCATTTGCATTATCAAGCTGAGCCTTAGCTGACGATAAGGAAGCCTGCAGTGTTTGATCTTGCAAGGCTGTTACCGTAGAACTTTGAGCAAGCTGAGATTCTAAGGCTTGTACTCCGGCTTTGGCTTGGTTGGCTTTGGCCTGGATATCTCGATTATCAATACGTGCTAATACTTGACCTTTCTCTACTAGGTCTCCTTCTTTCACCGTAAGAGTAACCACTCGTCCTGCAATCTTAGAATTAATGTCTACTTCTTTTGCTTCTGCCCGGCCCCATGTTTCTTGGCTGGCAGAATTCTTGGAACAACCGCTGAGAATACTAGTGAGCAGGAAGAGCATAAGGGCTATAAAGCTAAAAGTTGTCATTTTGGTATTACGCCATTTTCTTAACATGAAAAATTCCTCCAAAAATTTTATTAAAGATATAAAGAACTAGATTTTAATGCCTTCTTCAAAGCATTGCCAAATTTCTGGCAGTGCTTTTTGATAATCAAAATCGGGATAGGAATAGCAAATGCTACGCATAAGATACCCATTGAGTAGACAAAAATAAGCATGTGCCAATTCGTTAGGTGGAGCTTGGCGTAAGATATTATTGTCACTACCCTCTTGAAAAATTCTAGTTACTTCAGTAATAAATTGATTATTAATTGCTTTTAAAGATGCTAGCATGTCAATCGGACAATCTGCAGGTGGAAACATCCACAGCCTAACCCAAAAAGTTGTTTTTATTTTGTTGTCGATGAAATATTGACTGATTAAACTAAATAATTCGTAAAGATGCTCATCTGCAGGTAAATGAGCCGTTGTTTCGAGGGCATGATTCCAATATCGGCAATAGTCGATTTTATATTCCTCCACAATTGCTAGAAATAAATCCATTTTACTGGCATAATGAGCATAAATAGAAGGTTTTTTTATACCAATTTCGCCAGCGATGTCCGCTAAGGTGGTAGCGTCATAACCTTTTTCGGCGAAGTATTTTAGAGCCGTTTCTTGAATTCTTTTTGCAGTCATGCAGCACCTCCCTATTGTTATTAAGCTAACTACCTAACGATAGTTAGCTTATCAATATTTTTTTAAAATGTCAATCAGAAAAGGACATAGAATGGAGTGAAAAAGCAATAGAACCACTAAGGATATTCATCTCAATCCTATATAAGAGGTGATTGTTATGCCTTAGTGGTTCATGTTTTTAGCTATTCATTAATGACTAACTCTAAACCTGTTTCTTTCTTAAACCATTTGCTATGTTTCTTTATTGATTGCAATTCTAAAGGAATTGCTTGTTTGATGGACAAAGTAAGTCTGGTTTGTTTATTGGTAAAGGTAGAGGTTATTTTCTCGACAAGGCCCATTTGAGTGGTGTCAAGGCTTTCGGCTAAGGCTAACAAGAGACCGAGCTTGCGTGCTGTTTGCCAATTGTTTTCATCCAAGAAGTCACTGTAAATTTTATTCGTGGAATTTTTAGCGGAAGAATTATGATGCCAGCCAGTAATGAGAGCTAGCATAATTTGTTCACGGTGGGAAAGACCAAACAAACGAGCATTTTCTACTAAATAGACACTATGGCGAGCGTGGTCATAATAGTTGATGCTAATACCAATATCGTGCAGCAGCGCCGCAACGTACAAGAGCTTCTTATCACTAGGGGGTAGTTCTAGAATATCCTGGTAATTGTCAAATAAATTTGTAGCTAGTTTGGCAACATGATACGCATGGCTGATACTAGCATGATAGGACAATAAGGTATTATGTGCACTTCGTAGCAGAGGATCAGTGGTCGTTTCTGTTTGTCCTTCTTGCGATAGATAATACTGGAGAAATAATCCTTCTCGCACTCCGCAACTGCTAATAATTAGCTGTGTACTTTGAATTTGTTCAAATAGGTTTTTGACAATGGAAAGACCGGATAAAATAATATCGGCGCGATCGTTGCTAAGACCAGGTATTTTACGACGCTGATCACAGGACATTGCTTTAATATCCTGCCATAATAAATGAAAAGAAATAGAACTAGTGCGATAATTATGCAGTTTAAGCAGAGGGTAGTTATTGCGCTTTTGTTCCATCTTGCCAATACCTCTAGCCGTTCCCCCTATGCCGATGAGGGGGATGTTTAAGTTCTTTATCCAAGGGATAGTTGCTAATTGCTCGATAATAAATTTATCGAGATTTGCTAATTGGGTTTCACTAGCTTTATTTTGTAAGTTAAAACGTTCTGTAAGGGTAACGGCGCCAAAGGGGAGACTGATAAACTTTTCGGCTTTACGATCCTTTATCAGTGTAATTTCTGTACTGCCGCCGCCTAGATCAAACAATACCGCATCTGTAACATCGAGGGTGTTAATTGCTCCAATATAGCCGAGCTTAGCTTCAGTCTCACCGCTAATGATTTTAATGACAATTCCTGTTTCTTGTTGTACTAACTTTACAAATTCGTCACCATTGGTGGCATTGCGCAAGGCTGCTGTGCCTACAGCCAGAATGGTATTAGCATTGTGCAAGCGGCAAACGTGGGCAAAACTTTGCAGCAGATTCATAGCGCGAGCCATAGCTTCCGGCTGTAGTTTGCGATTTTTATCAGCACCCTGACTGATTCGAACCGTTTCTTTTTGATGGTAGATAAGATTGTAAGCTCTATTGGGATATATTTCTACAATAATTAGGCGGGCGGAATTTGATCCTAAATCAATAATGGCAATTCGTTGGCTCATAGGTTTAGCTCTCCTTTATCCACTAATGCAAGTATTTATATTGGTAGTATTAGCAATATAAAGCCAAAATCCTTTCGATAGTAAGAAGACTTTTGAATAAAAGTTTTTTTATTGCAGTAAGTACGGATCACTCTAAGTAAGTTTACAATAATTTAATATTACAGTAGCTGAATTCCCGATAAATTGGCAGGAAATATCAGAATTTGTGACGAAGATAATAGGCTAGTAGTGTAATTTTAACATAAGTAGGGTGGCAATATGTTTGATAAGGAAGAGCACTTCTTAAACCGGGAATTAAGTTGGCTGAAGTTTAACGAGAGAGTGTTAAATGAAGCTGATGATCTTAGCAAACCATTGTTGGAACGATTAAAGTTTATTGTGATCACAAGTACCAATTTAGATGAATTTTTCATGATTCGCGTTGCTGGTCTAAAACAGCAAGTGGAGAGCGGTACAACTAAACGAGATGATACGGGTTTGAATGCTGCCCAGCAACTAGAGCAAATTGATCATAGTGTACGCAACTTAGTGCGCAAACAATATCGTTTTTTGAAAAAAATTATGAATGCTATGGAACAGGAACATATCGTTTTCCCTGAAATTGAAAGTCTATCTATTGTTAATCGTCAATGGCTAGATGATTATTTCTACAATACAATATATCCTGTCTTGACGCCTTTGGCGATTAATTCCAGCCACCCTTTTCCTTTATTAGCTAACAAGAGTTTAAATTTGGCTGTTTTACTTAGCAGAGGAACAGAGGATTGCCAGATCGCAATTATTCCCGTACCTAGTGTATTGCCCCGTATTGTAGAAGTCCCAGAACAGGGGAGGGGGAATAGCTTCATCTTCTTGGAAGATATTATTACGAGTTATTGTACCTATTTATTTTGCGGTTATCTCATTAAAGAAGTGATACCTTTTCGAATAACTCGCAATGCTGATTTGCTGATTGATGGAGAAGGTGCGGAAGACTTGCTAATTGAAGTGGAAAAATCTTTGCATCAGCGCAAGCGAGGAGAAGCTGTCAGGCTAGAGATCAATAAAACCAATAAAACCTTTTTGAAAGAGTTCTTATTAACTGTTTTCAAAATTGCAGTGCAGGATGTTTATGAAATTTCTGATCGAATTGATATTTCTTGTTTAATGAAAGTTGCAGATTGGGCGGGATATGATCATTTGCGTTATGAGCCCTTTACGCCACAGATTCCTGTTGCATTAAATATGACAGAAAACGTATTTGATCTCATTCGCGAAAAAGATATTTTGCTTCATCACCCTTATGAATCTTTTTTGCCAGTGGTAGAGTTTATTCGTCAAGCTTCTATTGATCCTAATGTGCTAGCTATAAAACAAACCTTATATCGAGTAAGTGGCAATTCTTCTATTGTAAGAGCCTTGGCCAAGGCGGCGGAGAATGGCAAGCAGGTAACGGTTGTTGTAGAAGTCAGAGCTCGCTTTGATGAGGAAAATAATATTCTATGGGCTCGGCGTTTGGAAGATGCAGGTTGTCATGTTATTTATGGTTTAGTTGGATTAAAAGTGCATGGTAAAATGGCCTTAATTATTAGGCGGGAAAACAATCAAATCAGAAGATATATTCATATGGGAACAGGTAATTATAACGATACAACGGCTCGAATTTATTCGGATATGAGTTTGTTTACTGCCAATGAACAGATTGGTGCTGATGCTTCCAATTTTTTTAATATGTTGCTTGGTTATTCTCAACCGCCTTCATGGAGTAAATTGGTAGTTGCCCCTATTAATTTAAGAAAAGGCTTAAAAGAGCGAATTGATCAAGAAATTCAATTTGCTGAGAGTGGACAAGGCGGACATATTATTGCTAAAATGAACTCCTTATTAGATAAGGATATTATTCTTAAATTGTACGAAGCCTCCTCAAAAGGTGTTAAGATTGAGTTGATTGTGCGTGGTATCTGCTCTTTGAGACCAGGAATTGAGGATGTGAGCCATAATATTACGGTGAGGAGTATCGTAGGGCGGTTCTTAGAACATCATCGGATTATATATTTTGGTAATGGCGGTAATCCAAAGATGTATTTATCCAGTGCAGATTGGATGAAACGTAATTTAAGTGAACGGGTGGAATTGTTATTCCCCATAGAAGACCAAGAAATTCTTTTGCGTGTCAAAGATATTCTTGAAATCATGCTTAAGGATAATTGTAAAGCTTATACTATGAGAGAAGATGGTCAATATAGGAGGGCCTTTAAGAGAGGGATCGCTATCAATAGTCAAGAAGAACTTTGTCAGGAAGCAAAAAACAGAGCTGATGATTTTTGAAAGTGAAGAGACAAGGGACAAATATCCCATTGATGAAGGCAGATTTGGCAAAAACCAAGTCTGCCTTCGTTTTATACACAATTAACAAACTTATCAACAATTTTATTAACAAAGTGGGGATAAATGTGGATAACTTATTGAATAACTAGAACTTATCGCAAGAATAAAGGATTTTTAAGGGGAAAATGAGGAGAAAAATGTGGATAAGTTGATGTGGATAATTTTATCCACATCGGTTGTGCACGAATTGTAACAGAAAAAAAGTAGCCTTGGAGAAGAAAAAAATAATGTAGTACAAAAAAATTGACTTTGCAATCTAATTGTGGTAAAATACTTTTTGTCGATAAAACAATATGTTTACTGACGAATGTGACTCCGTAGCCCAGCTGGATAGAGCGCTTGACTACGAATCAAGAGGTCGCAGGTTCGAATCCTGCCGGGGTCACCACTTTTTTTAAATCCTGCGCCCGTAGCTCAGGTGGATAGAGCAACGGTTTCCTAAACCGTGTGCCGGTGGTTCGAGTCCTCCCGGGCGCACCATTTGTTCTCACAAGCTTTCTGAGGCTCTAGGATGATTTTTGTTATAAAGGGTAACTTGCTTACTATAGATGAGATGAAGATAAAACGAATGTGTTATTATACACATTCGTTATTTTTTTTTATCTAAAAAACGATTTGACAAGGAGCTGTACTTATTACAGTTTCTTAACTAACATAAAAAATGATGCTGAGAAGGGAAAAGGGGATAAGTATCAAGTGTCGAATAGCGAAGAGGAAGGGCAGGTTTGAAGGGGAACATTTTTGATGCAATCGATAGGAGGGATGCCTGTTGAGAAAGATAAATATTCGTATAGTGGTGGTCTTGTTTGGTATTTTTCTGCTTTGTAGTATTTGGATCGGCCTGTATTATAAAGTGGAAAGTGAGCGACAATTGGAGATTGATGGTGCCATCAAGGAAACTGGCAATTTTGCACGTTCATTTGAAGAACATACACTGCGCACTATCAAAAGTGCCGATCAGACAGCGGTATTTCTAAAATATGAATATGAGCGAGAAGGCTCAAACATCAATATTCCTTTTCGTATAAACGAAGGCAGGTTTATAAGTGAGCCTTTTGTGCTTTTGAGTGTGGCAAAGGAGAATGGAGATTTAGTGGATAGCAGTCAGGTTCCATTTGTAACATCTAACTTGAAGGACCGAGAACATTTCAGGGTGCATAGTGATTTTGATAGCAAAAAGCTATTCATTAGTAAGCCTGTATTAGGAAGATCTTCTGGTAAATGGTCCATTCAAATGTCACGGAGGATTAATAAAGCAGATGGCTCATTTGGCGGAGTGGCTATTGTGTCCGTCGATCCCTTTTATTTTACCGAATTCTATAAACAAGTTGATTTAGGGAAAAACGCTTCGATCGCTTTAATAGGCGGAGATGGCATTATACGAGCGCGAAAATCTGGAGCGGATGCTGATATTGGGGGGGATGTCAGTCAGAGTCCCTTAATGGATAAATTATCAGTCAGCTCTGTTGGCCATTTTATTATAGAAAGTCCGGTAGATGGTATCAGACGTATTTATAGCTATCGTGCTTTAGAAGATTATCCCTTCGTAGTGGTGGTAGGTGTGGATGAAAAGGAAGTTTTAAAAAGAGTGAATAAACGCATCGGCGGTTACTATTCCGTGGCTGGACTAGTCACTATTGTGATTATTCTCTTTGTTACTATGCTGCTACTTGCTGCAACGCGGCAGAAGCGTGCTCAGCAAGCACTAAAGCAAGCTAGGGACAGTCTAGAAATCAGGGTTGAGGAGAGGACTCAGGAACTGCTCGCTGCTAACGAGGAACTTTTGCATACCAATCAAGAGCTCCATATTGAAGTTGAAGAAAGAAAACGAATCGAAGGTATTTTAAAAACATCAGAAGCGGAACTGGTGCAGAAAAATATCCAACTTGCTACAGCTTTAAAAGATATTGGCTTAGCCCAGGCGCAATTGATTCAACAGGAGAAGTTAGCAGGTATTGGCCAGTTAGCAGCCGGTATAGCTCATGAAATCAATAATCCATTAGGATTTATTACTGGCAATGTTGAGGCGCTGGAACGATATTTTATCGCTTTTAGCAGTATAATTGCCCAGTACCGAGAATTGGCGTATAGCGTGATTACTATTGGAGATTCCCAGGTCACCGAGAAGGTAAATCAAGTAGCTAGATTTGAAAAAGAGCAAGATTTAGACTATATTCTTGAGGATCTTCCAGAACTTTTTCAGGATACTAATGATGGTTTGAATCGGATGAGTAAGATTGTTAAAGGAATAAAGCTATTTTCGCGGGTTGATCAGCAGCAAGTCTTTGAGCTGCATGATCTGAATGAGTTAATAAAAGGTACCTTGCTGGTGGCGCATAATGAAATCAAACATTATGCTAAGGTGGAAGAAAAACTTGGCGAGATTCCTATGGTCGAGGCCCTTGGCGGTGAAATCAACCAAGTGCTACTGAATCTTCTTGTCAATGGGGTACAATCTATTAAAGAAAGAGATGGGGAAAAAAGAGGCATTATTCGGGTATCCACATGGCACGAAAAAGAGTTTGTCTATTGCGCCATTGAAGACAATGGAGTTGGAGTTCCGACGGAAAATATGAATAAGATTTTCAATCCTTTTTTTACGACCAAGCCAGTTGGACAGGGGACAGGGATGGGGCTCAGTATTTCTTATGATATTATCGTAAACCGTCACCATGGAGGGATTGTGGTTGAGAATTGTTTGGGAGAAGGGGCGAAATTTACCATCAAGCTTCCGATAAAGCAGGATTCTTTTTTAGAAACCAGGGGTGAAGGGGAATAAAAGGATAGTGATGATAGGAGGATCATGATGGGGAGAAATATTCTACTTGTCGATGATGAAAAACCAGTCCTCAAGGCGCTACAAAGATCATTAATGAGTAGTGGTTTGAAAATTTTTATGGCTGAAAATGGGGAAGCCGCACTTGCTATTCTTGCTCACAATGACATTGATATCATCATATCCGATATGCGGATGCCGAATGTGAACGGGCATCAACTACTGCGAAAGGTAAAGGAATTTTACCCTTCGACAATTCGCCTCATTCTTAGCGGTTATGCTGATGAGAATGAGATTACCCGAGCGATGCTAGATGGATCAAGCAAGATGTATCTGCTAAAGCCATGGGATAGTCAACTGCTGAGTAAAATTATTCAACAATTACTAGAGGTTAGGGAATTGCTGCACCAACAGAATTTACTTGAATTTATCAATAAAATGGATGGATTGTGTGGCCAGCCTCGCATTTACAATAAGTTGATAGAGTTGCTTAGCCAAGATGTGGGGACAAAGGAAATTGCAACTGTGATAGAAGAAGATCCAGCAATAACGGTAAAAATACTGCAGATTGCCAATTCCTCGTTTTATGGTATCAAGACGGGTTCCATTAAGCAGGCTATCGTTTATCTTGGGCTGACGGCCGTCAAAAGTATCGTATTAGCTACAAACCTTTGTGAAACCATGGAAAAGCAAAATATGAGATACTTTAATAAGGAATTACTTTGGCGCCATGCCAGCATAACCAATCAACTAGTCGGTCAATTATACTATCATTTAATTGGTCAGCACATTCCTAGTACTGCTTCTACGGTTGGATTGTTGCATAAAATAGGATGGATGGCAATGCTATGCCAGTTTCCGGATAGGTACATGCAGATCAGTGCTGTTTTACAAGAACAATCGAATATGCCTTTTGAGGAGTTGGAACAAAAACTTATTGGCGTATCACATCAAGCTGTAGGTGGATATCTTTTAGATTGGTGGGACCTGCCTCACCAAGTCATCGAAAGTGCGATGTTTCATCACGATCCATTTAATGATAATGTAGTCAATAAAGAATTAGTGGCAATCGTTCATATTGCTAGTTATTATAGCATGCATAAAGTCTTCCCAAACATCAAGCAAACCTTAGATGAGAATACATTTAGTTTATTACAAACTACAAAGGAAAAATGTGAATGCCTAATTCGAGAAGTTTGATTGGATAAAAAAGGAAACCCGCTGACAAGCGGGTTTCCTTTTAATTTACTGAACAATAGTGTTCTTAATCATACCTAGTTCAATTGCTTTTGCGACAACTTTGCTGCGACTATTTACGTCCATTTTGCAGAAAAGATTATTAACATGAGTTTTTACTGTACCAGGAGCTATATTTAGCTCTATTGATATTTCCATATTCGAAAAGCCTTTTGCCAATAATGCTAAAATTTCTTTTTCTTTTATGGTCAAGGGGTCATATAACTCAGAAGAAGGCTGGGCAAACAATTGTTTAGGTTCAATCATAGGAAGTGGGTCAACTGTAGCATTTTCCTTATAGATGCGAACTGCATCTACAACAACGGAACGAATTGAGCTCGCTAGAGTTGGCTTCGTTAAAAAGGCGGTAATTTTACCACGATTTATTGCATCGATTGCCATTTGAAGCTCGGCACATCCTGTTAGCATTATTCTCTGAATGTTTTTATCAATGGTGATGATTTTAGAAAAAAGTTCTATGCCGTTCATGAAAGGCATTCGAAAATCAGATATTACAACGGCGAAAGGACCTTGATACTCAATTAGTTTCAATGCTTGGAGGGGGTCTTTGGTTGTCACTGTTTCAAAATGGCCATGGAGTATGCGGCGCATAGATGCTAAATGATTTTCATCATCATCAACAATTAATATTTTAACACGGTCTGCTTTATGAATCACTATCCCACCTTCTTCAAAAGTGTTTAATCTTGTCAAACGTTGTATGATGAGTAAGTATATTACACAATGAACCGTTCTTTTCCTCTACCTTTATATATATTTTTTGCTTTTTTGTATAAAAGAACAAAACCCTTGAATATAGCTGACTTTGAGCAGTTAAAAAAATTTTAAAGCATCTATCTTTTGTTAGAAGCCATAGAATGGATTTTACTCTAAACTAAAGATAAAATTAATTCCCCACAAGTACGAGTAACATGTAAAGCGATAATAAATTATCTAGAGATTGGCAAGGGGGATGAGTTATATGGATGAGGTGCAATTGCTTATCGTTCGGTGGGGAGGCGAAAAATATGGTATTCCTATCGGAGATATAATTGGGATTGTCAGTAATGCAGGTACGAAGCCGGTCGTAATACCGAAATACAAGGAGAAAATGATTAATCTGCAGGGTGGGATTCCCCAGTTTCTAAATGTAGGCACAGAGCTTGAAGCAGTGGGTAGTAAGTTTACATTAATCGTAAGCTCTAATGAGATTCAAGTTGCGATAATGGTAGACGAAATTATCAACGTAATCGAGATAACGAATAGCCTTGAGAAAGTATGGGATGCAAAGATTGCGACTTTTAAAATATGGAAATTTTAAGAAAAAGTAAAATCTTGCAGGTAGTAGTAGCTTCACCATGGATGAGAAAATGTTGAGGGGGAGTTAAGGATGAAACGCATGACAATAGGAACTCAACTAAGTGGAATGTTTGGTATTACTCTTATTTGTTTAACGGTATTATTAGGGGCAACTATTTTCCAATTTCAGAGTACGTCTGACGCTTACCAGAATATGCTCCAAGGACCAGTGGAAAGAACGATGTTGTTAAAAACGGCGCAAGATGGTTTTCACAAGGCAATTGCAGAAATCCGCGGTTATATAGCCTATGGGGATGAAAAATATGGGAAATCGGCACTCGATGAATTGGATCGTAGTTTGGAAGCAATAAAGAACGTTACTAAAGCTACCACTTCGGTGACCACTAAGCAAGAAGGTGAAAAATTACAGGCTGCCATGGCCTCTTATAGTGAAGATCTTAAGAAAATAGTAGCGATGAAGAAAGATAACGATCCAGGGCTAATGGCGTTTGTCGGATCTACCAGACCGAAAACGGAGCTGATTAATAAACAATTTGAAACCGTTTTTGCAGCCCAGTCGGATGCGATGAAAGAACTTGTGAATAAGTCGAATGATAACAAAAACTTTGTGATTCAAATGGTCATTGGCTCTAGTATTGCAAGTATTCTTCTAGTAATTGCGCTGATTTTTTGGTATAGCCGTAACCTTGCCAAGCGAATGAATGCTTTGCGGAGTGAACTGTTGACAGTAAGTGATCTTGACCTGACTAGAAATGATATCCATGCTTCTCGTAACGATGAAATCGGCGATATGGCAGAAGCTGTCATTGCCATGAAGAAAGCTCTACGTAGCATTGTGGGTCATGTGAGAAATAGTGCAGATTCCTTAGCTGCCTCTAGCCAAGAATTGACGTCAACGGTAGAAGAACAATTGCGTACTTCTGAAGTGATTGCCAATACCACTGGAGATATTGCCGCTGGTTCCGCTCAAAATACCAACAATATTACAGAGATATCGGCAGTTATTGAGGAAGTTACCGCTGGAGCCGAAGAGGTGAGTGCTAGCGCCTCTGTAGTCAACAATACTACCCAAGAAGCAGTTGCTGATGCTAACCAAGGTATGCAGCTCATTCAGAAGGTGGTTTTCCAAAATGAGACTATAGAGAATTCCATGAAGGAAATTACGGATGTATCTTCCTCCTTGGTTAAAGGCTCAGGGGAGATTCAGGAAATCGTTACAGTAATTAGCAATATAGCAGGACAGACCAATCTACTAGCCCTAAACGCTGCCATTGAAGCTGCTCGTGCAGGTGACGCAGGCAGGGGATTTGCAGTAGTTGCTGAAGAGGTGCGTAAACTGGCAGAACAAAGTGCGGACGCAACCCGTCATATTGGGAAAATTATTCAAAAAATGACGACTGATATTGAGTTTTCTGTTAATGTAGTAACGAAAGCTAATGCTGAAGTAGCATCGGGAAAAGTAGCTGCATCGGATGCGGCAAAAGGATTTGAGATGATCGTTAATAAACTGGGAAATGTCCAAACGGGTATGGGGCAGATTACTCATGCTGTCGAAGAAACAGCTAAAGGTATGCAAGCAATGGTGGCAAATGTACAAAATATCAGTGCGGTGTCAGAGGAGACAAGTGCTAGTACCCAAACAGTTGCCGCAGCGGCCCAAGAACAAAACGCTAGTTTACATGAAGTGACTACTAGTGCAGAAGCGTTAGCGGAAATGGCTACTGAACTGAATGGTACGATACAAAAGTTTAGGGTCTAGTACTTCTAATGCAATGGATTTAGCAGTAAAAGGAAAAAAAGTAGCGATGGGTATAATGTAATTGCCCAGTCGTTACTTTTTTTGAATGTATAATCAACACAGGTTCATAGTAGATAACTTGTATAACCTCTTGTTTTATGCTAAAATGACCCAGGTTGCCTGCTGTAGAGTAGGATATTTATACTGTGTGGTGAAAGAAATGGAAGATGACAATTACTATATGGGACTGGCACTGGAGGAAGCTCGCAAGGCTTATGATATTGGTGAAATACCAATTGGAGCAGTGTTGATTCTAGATGGTAAGGTAGTGGCCAGTGGGCATAATATGCGTGAAATTTGGCATGATGCGACTGCTCATGCGGAAATGATTGTCATCCGTGAGGCATGCCAAATCTTAAATAGATGGCGTTTGACGGGTGCTACAATGTATGTTACTATAGAACCATGCCCTATGTGTGCTGGTGCCTTAGTAATGAGTCGTGTTGACCGTTTAGTATATGGTAGCGCTGATTATAAGGCGGGAGCCGTTGAATCCATCTTTAATGTGGTGCAAAATGATGCATTAAATCATAGTATCGTGGTTTCTTCTGGGATAAGAAGCGATGAATGCAGTGAGATTATGCGTGATTTTTTTCGTCAGCGACGGCAACAAAAGAAGATGGATCGACAAAAAGTTAATCTAGTAAAGTAACATCTATCAGACCACGGAGAGGTGGCTGAGCTGGTCGAAGGCGCTCGACTCGAAATCGAGTAGGCTGTAACAGGTCTCGTGGGTTCGAATCCCACCCTCTCCGCCATGACAACAACACCGGGAGCTCTTACTGTGCGCAGTTAGAACTTCTGGTTTTTTTTATCATTCTGGCTTTTGCAGCAAGCAAATGGCAGATTAAGAATAAATAGATTGAAACAAAGGGAAAGTAGATGTATAATGTTAGTGATTAGTGATTATTTGTGTACAATGGAGTGCCGGCCGGATGCGTTTACGCGTTCCGAGCCGGCTTTAGTTTTTACTCTTTATAAGGAGAAAACTATATTTTGGAAGGGTGGATGAATAATGAAAAGAGGGAATGTTGTTCTTTTACTAACAATCGTATTGTTTTTACTTATTGGATGTAAGAATCAGGCAATAAAACCAGTTGAACCTCAATCCATTGAAGTGACGGTTTCAGCTGCTATTAGCTTAAAAGATGCTCTAAATGAAATTCAAAAGCATTACCAAGAGGTGCATCCGGAGATAAAGATTATCTATAATATGGGTGGATCTGGTTCTTTGCAAAAACAAATCGAAGAGGGAGCGCCAGTAGATATTTTCATTTCAGCGGCTCCAAAACAAATGGATGAGCTGGAAAAAAAGAATTTAATAAAAAAAGAAACTCGCAAAGATTTGTTGGGAAATCAATTGGTACTGATTGTTCCCATACAATCAGAAATTCTCTTGACGGAATTTGCAGGGTTGAATAAAAGTGCAGTGAAACAGTTTTCTATGGGAGCTCCGGAAAGTGTACCGGCAGGGCAATATGCAATGCAGGTTCTAAAAAAATATAATATGTATAATGAAGTGCAATCAAAAATAGTACTGGCAAAAGACGTTCGCACGGTGCTAACCTATGTGGAAACAGGAAATGTAGATGCTGGAATTGTATATAAAACGGATGCTGCTGTAAGTGATAAAGTGAAGGTTGTGGCCGTTGCTCCGCAAGGGAGCCATGAATCTATTCTTTATCCCGCAGCTCTACTTGCTTCTAGTAAGCAAACTAAGGCAGCGAAAGAGTTTCTAGCTTACCTTGCTAGCCCTGAAAGTGCTGTAGTTTTCGAACGTTATGGTTTTCTTGTGAACAAATAATGTTAAAATTGGTAAAGGGTAAAATACATGCGGGAAAGTATTGGGTAGCAGAGAAACTGTGGTTGTTGTGATATGGTGTAAGTAGATAATATGGTAGGTGAAATATGGTGGAATGGCAACCCGTATATCTTTCTATTAAAATAGCATTTGCTTCTGCTTTTATTGTTTTTCTCCTTGGAGTAGCTACTGCCGTATTTATGAGGCGTTTTCAATTTCCTGGTAAGGCTGCTGCAGAAGCAATTATGACGTTGCCTATGGTGCTGCCGCCTGTGGTTACTGGCTTTATTTTATTATTGCTAATTGGTAAACAAGGATTTATTGGTCAAATTCTGGATAGGTACCTTGGTGTTCAACTTGTGTTTACATCTTATGCTGCTATTTTAGCTGGCACAGTGGTGGCTTTTCCATTAATGTATCAAAGTGCTAAAGCTGCCTTTCGCGGTATTGATACTCGGTTGGAGGATGCAGCAAGAACTCTAGGAGCTAGCGAAGGACGAGTTTTTTTGACTATTACCTTGCCCTTAGCTTGGCATGGTTTGATTGCAGGAGTGGTGTTGTCTTTTGCACGAGCCTTGGGAGAGTTTGGTGCAACCATTATGGTGGCTGGCAATATTCCAGGCAAAACTCAGACGATACCCTTGGCTATTTACTTTGCTTCGGAAGCCAATGATCTTACTACAGCTGGCGTGTATGTTATCATTATTAGTATTTTGACCTTTTTGGCTATTTTCGGTCTTAATACATGGTCTGGTGAAAAATAGAAAGTGCCTGGTGTAAGGAGGGATTTTCATGCTGGAAGTTGCCATCAAAAAAGAATTGCCTGATTTTGTCCTTGACATTGAATTTTGTGTTCCGAATGACATCTTGGTGCTTTTTGGACCTTCAGGCTGTGGAAAAACCACTACGCTGCGCTGTATTGCAGGTCTTGACAAACCAGATGAAGGTTATATTCGTTATAATGAACGGTTTTTTTTTCGCGGGAAAGAACCGCTCTTTATTCCGCCATTTGGTCGTAACATTGGCTATGTATTTCAAGAGTATGCTTTATTTCCCCACATGACCATTCGTAATAATATTTTGTATGGAGCCCAAAGGGAGAAGGAAGAATATCAGTCTTTGTTTGATGAGTTATTGGAACTGCTCAAAATACATCACTTAGTAGAACGAAACATTGATAAGTTGTCTGGTGGTGAAAAGCAACGAGTTGCCTTGGCGCGGGCTTTAATGACAAGACCGCAAATTTTGCTCTTGGATGAACCTTTATCAGCACTAGAAGAAAAAACACGCGTTGAACTGCAAAATGAATTGAAAAAAATGCAGCAGTTGTTAAACATCCCCTTTGTACTTGTTACTCATAATTGGGAAGAAGCTCAGTTCATGGGAGATCAGATTATTTTTATAGAACGAGGTAGACAAGTACACCGACCAGACTACTTAAAATAAAGAATCTACAATCATCTCTTCTCAAAAGAACCTGTTTGTAAGACCTTTATTGCAGATGTGATAATAAACAATTTGCATGAAGAAAAAATATTGACAAGCTTATGGAAAAGTGATATTATATTTTTTGTAGCTAATCACTAACGTTGTGATGTGAGATACTGGCTAAGTTGTTTGGAGAGATGTCCGAGCGGTTGAAGGAGCACGCCTGGAAAGCGTGTGTACGGGCAACTGTACCGAGGGTTCGAATCCCTCTCTCTCCGCCATTATATTTTAATAAAGATGTCAGCCCGTAGTGGTTGCTGATAGTGTATTGTTTGGCGTAAAATTTCATATTTTAGCCCTTTATTTATTTTAGAGTGGGGCCTCGGCATAAGTTGGGTCTTGCGCAATGGAAACTCATGAACCCCGTCAGAGCCGGAAGGAAGCAGCGGTAAGTGACAATTTTTATGTGCCGCGAGGGTGCCTGACTTGTGTCGTGGCCCGACGCTAAAAGAATAAACGGAACAATAAAGCAACCAGAATAACTGGTTGCTTTTTGGCTATGATAGAAAGTGTACTTTAAGGTTTAATAACTGCAGGAAAAAACAAGATAGTGTGGAATACAAATAAGGTTGTAAGGAGGTGTAGGGAGTATGGCATATGTAGCATTGTATCGTCAGTGGAGGCCGCAGGATTTTGCAAGTTTAGTAGGGCAGGATCATATCAATACTACTCTTAAAAATGCTATTTTATCAGGAAAAATTGCTCATGCATATTTGTTCTCAGGACCGCGCGGTACGGGGAAAACCAGTACTGCTAAAATTTTAGCTAAGTCATTAAATTGCATTAATGGCCCTACTCCTGAACCCTGTAATGTTTGTTCGAATTGCGAGCGAATTAACAACGGTACATCTATGGATGTGCTTGAAATTGATGCTGCCTCCAATCGTGGTATTGATGAAATTCGTGAACTGCGGGAGAGTGTTAAATTTGCGCCTGTAGATGGGCGATATAAAGTATATATTATTGATGAAGTACATATGTTAACCACTGAAGCTTTTAATGCTTTGCTAAAAACCCTAGAAGAACCTCCTGCCCATGTGGTATTTATCTTAGCCACTACGGAAGCTCATAAAATACCAACAACAATTCATTCTCGTTGCCAACGTTATGACTTTCGTCGTATTGGGACGCAAGACATTGAGCAACGACTGACTGAAGTTGTAAAGCAAAGCGGCCTTGAGGTAACGCCTGATGCCTTGAAAATCATAGCCTCTCATGCTGATGGTGGATTGCGAGATGCTCTTAGTATTCTTGATCAATGCACAACTATGGAAGATGGAATCATAACCCCAGAAAAGGTGCGCCAGCTTTTAGGACTTATTGGCCATGAATGGGTATGGCGTATAACCGATGCTTTAGTTGAAAAGGATTTCAAAGCAGCATTATTAGCTTTGAACGAATTAGTTATTTTAGGTAAAGAAGTGCGCCAAGTATTACTTGAATTGGCGTTATATATGAGGAGTATAATGCTATTTAAAGCAGCTCCTGCCATTGATAGTATTGAACTATATGGTGATGATCGGGTGGTGCTTGCTAAACATAGCGAAAAGTTTACTCATGAAGAACTATTGCGGATGATTCAATTGTTAAATGAAGGTGCCAATGAGGCGAGATGGGCACCTGAACCGAGAATAACGGCAGAGATGACATTGCTCTCCCTCTGTCGCCCTTCTCTGTCCAATACAATAGAAGCTTTAGTAGCAAGGGTGGCAGCGTTGGAGTCTCAATTGTCTGGTGCCGCACTACAACCTATGGTGCAGCAGGTAAGGAGCGCTCATGTAACGCCTGTTGTGTCATCAATATCTAAGCAGATTCCAATTACGGCAGCGGAGAAGCCGGCGATGGAGGTTTCTCAAGTAAAGGAAAAAGCGGTTTCTAAGGAATTTTATGAAGAGGCTGAGGTTGTTACTCCTATCATCTCTGGAGATGTTAAACAAGTGTGGGATAATGTACTTAAAGAATTGGTGACGAAGGGGAAGCGTTCCATATATGCTTGTGTATCCCAAGGAAATTTAGTTAGTTTGGACGATAAACAAGCAATTGTTCAGTTTTCAGCAGCATTCCCTAAGGAACGTACAGAGAAAGAAGATTATCGCGGAATTATTGAAAAAGTATTAGAGCAATTTTGTGGAAAAACAGTGCAACTTTGTTGTATACTGGGGAATGTAGCAGTACCAGTAAAAACAAAAGTTGCGGTGCCGCTCAAAGCTAAGCCAACAAGTACTGCATCATCGCTAGAAGGCGCGGAACATTCTGCTGTGCGCCAAGCGTTAGATATGTTTGGTGGTAAAGTTACAAAAAAAGAAGAATAAAGGGGGACAAAATAATGTTTGGTAATATGGGGAATATGGCTGGTATGATGAAAAAGATGCAAAAATTGCAAGGTGAAATGGCTAAAATGCAAGAGGAACTTAAAACTCGCACAGTGGAAGTATCTGCAGGTGGTGGTGCGATAAAAGTAATTATTAACGGAGATAAACAAATCCAGTCTTTAAAAATTGAGCCATCTGCAGTGGATCCAGAAGATATTGAAATGTTAGAAGATCTAGTAGCGGCAGCTGTCAATGAAGCCATTAAGAAAGTCGATGATATGATGGCAAAAGAAATGGGTAAACTTACTGGCGGTCTCAACTTACCACCTGGAATGTTTTAATTTATGCAATATATAGCTCCACTAGCTAAATTGATAGAACAGTTTCGTGCGCTTCCGGGGATTGGCTCGAAAACTGCGGCGCGGCTGGCATATTATGTATTGGAAATGGATAAAACCAGAGCTGAGGGTCTAGCGCAAGCCATTATTGAAGCAAAGGATAAAATAAGCTATTGTGAAGTTTGTTTTAATTTAACGGACTGCAATCCTTGTAGAATTTGTCAAGCTGAAATGAGAGATGCTACTGTGCTGTGCGTAATGGAAGAGCCGCGAGATGTAGCCGCTATGGAACGAACTCGTGAATATCATGGGCAATATCATGTACTGCATGGGCAGTTATCACCCTTAGAAGGTGTTGGCCCTAATGATATCAGGATAAAAGAACTGTTAACTCGAATACAGTTAGGCGTTATTAAGGAAGTCATTATGGCTACCAATCCTGATGTGGAAGGTGAGGCCACGGCAATGTATATTTCTAGGATTTTAAAGCCTCTAGGCATAAAAGTAACTCGTATTGCTCATGGATTGCCCATTGGTGGCGATTTAGAATATGCTGATGCTGTGACTTTGTCAAAAGCAATGGAAAATCGAAGAGAAATGTAATGCTGATAAGGTTTAATTCCTGCTTGTTTTGGCAAAAATAGCCTTACTAGGAGGAATGGATATGAATATAACGTTGGCATTACAAAAGATACAGACCTTTTTACAATTTGGCGAGCAAAGGGAAAGGCGACCCTTGCCATCGTTGCCGGTGGTTGTGGAAGAGGCTAGAAGAGAATGGCTAAATGCTCAAGATTACTACAATACAGTATCAGATCAAGATTTGATAGATCATGCAGTATATTTGATGCAGGCGGCAGAAAAGAAATACATGTATTTATTGAAACAAGCTCGTCATTCGGGTGTGGTATATTCACCTTACACAATAAATGCGCATGTAGATGGGGACAAAAATGAAGTGGTGATTCACTGATTTTTTTGCAGGATCATTTATAATTGAACCTTTTTAAAGAAACCAGAGTTAAAACTCTGGTTTTTCTTACGGAATCAGAGGGTAGAACTCTTGCTGGATTCCAAGCAAAAGTAACTAAAGTTTGTATCAGACGATCGGAACAGCAGTTTTATCATACTTGGACTATCATATAAATATATTATAGTGAGATGCTTTGGAGGTGAGGTTGTTTAGTTAAGGATATATAATGAATTGGAGGAGAAAAGATATGCCGGCTATATTTGGAGAGTTTAATGTTGTATTGGCTTATGCTTTTGGTATTGTTTTGATATATTTAATAGGTCGTATGTTTTTAATGCCTATTAAACTCATATTTCGTTTGATTTACAATGGGTTAATTGGTGGTGTAATGCTGTGGCTCTTAAATTATGGAGGGGCATATATTGGATTTAACATTCCCATAAATCCAATTACAGCCTTAGTTGCGGGTTTCTTAGGATTGCCAGGAGTAGTATTGTTAATTTTGTTTAAAGTCTTTGTAGTGTAATTACGGAAAGATGGTAGTAATAAACCCTTTAGAGTTGGGAGTATAGGGGAGTGAAATTCCTTATACTCTCATGATTTATTTGAAAGTAGTATATTTTTGTTTAAAATAGTAGTTGACACTATTATAGGCTTATGGTAATATAAATGAGTTGCCAGTTGGTCTGGCGGAAAAGAAAAAATAACATGTTGACATAAACAAAACAATGTGTTAAACTAATATTCGTCGCAGTGAGCGGCACAACGATCACTAATAAGTGATCAAGGTGTTCTTTGAAAACTAAACAATGTAAGTAAGGTTAAAATAAGCCAGATGTGCGGTACTCGTTTGAGTACACACAAGTTGGGTAGCGCAAGTTACACCAACACAAACAAGTTTTTTAAAGAGCCATCAAGGTTCTCTAATATAATTTATTGGAGAGTTTGATCCT
>Ga0074198_1000095_pt1 | contig 130479 bp, 139 predicted proteins | sample EPASupsiteSAE323_FD_64527 | JGI IMG/M metagenome (GOLD analysis project Ga0074198, IMG submission 64527) | Bioremediated contaminated groundwater from EPA Superfund site, New Mexico - Sample SAE3-23 | ecosystem: Environmental > Aquatic > Deep subsurface > Groundwater > Contaminated ... | reverse complement strand
TCCGGCCAGCACATAAAGGATTACACGGGAGCGGATATCGTGGCCCAATTCGAGCAGGTTCGCGAGAAGATACTGGGGTGAGCTTATGGATAAGAAGAAGAAGCGCGATTTTTATCAGGAAGAGTGGGTCCCCAGGACAAGGCTGGGCAAGCTCGTCTTTGAGGGCCAGGTAACGACCTTCGATGAGGCCATGGCCTCTGGTCTGCCCATCAAGGAAGCAGGTCTCATAGACGTGCTGATACCCGGGCTTGAGGATGAGGTTTTGGACATCAACATGGTTCAGAGGATGACCGACTCCGGAAGGAGAGTCAAGTTCAGAACCACGGTTATTGTCGGGAACAGGGATGGCTTCATTGGACTTGGCGAGGGCAAAGACGTCCAGGTGGGAAAGGCCATCAAGAAAGGCATCGACAACGCCAAGATGAACATCATGAAGGTCAAGAGGGGCTGCGGCAGCTGGGAATGCGGCTGCGGTCAGGCCCATACCGTGCCCTATGAGGTAGTCGGCGAGTCTGGAAGCGTGCGTGTAGTGCTTATCCCTGCGCCACGGGGCCTGGGCATAGCTGCTGGTGACACGTCCAAAAAGGTCATGGACATGGCTGGCATCAAGGATGTCTGGACAAGGACAGCCGGGTCCACTCGAACAACACTCAACTTTGCCAAGGCCACATACAACGCGCTCATCAATACCATACAAGTGAGGGCCTGAAGATGTTTGCCATAGTCAGATTGAGAGGCGAGGTAAACCTCAGGCCTGGCATCAAGTCGACCTTGGAGATGTTGCGCATAAACAGGGTCAATCACTGTATCGTCGTCAAGGAGGATGAACATTTCAGGGGCATGATCCAGAAGGTCAAGGATTATGTGGCCTGGGGAAAGATCGATGACGATACTCTCGCTATGCTCCTGGAAAAACGCGGGCGGCTTTCCGGAAATCGCAGGCTTACAGAACAGTTCTTGAAGGAGAACACACCTTATGGATCCTTTAAGGATTTGGCATCCGCTGTCAACTCTGAGGCAGCAAGCCTGAAGGCTCTTGGAATCAAGCCCATCTTCAGATTGCATCCCGCCAGAAAGGGCTTGAAGACCATCAAGAAGACTGCACAACAGGGCGGAGATTTAGGATTCCGAACTGATTTGGCAGATCTTATCAAGAGGATGAGGTAGAAGCAATGGTTAGACCAAAGACAAAGGAACGCAGGGGTCACAGAACCTATCACGGCAAACATAAGAATCAGCGGGGAGGCGGTACTCGCGGTGGCCGTGGAGATGTGGGCAAGTGCAAGCACCACTTCATGCGTTCCATACTTCTCGGCACAGATATGGGCAAACACGGATTCGTCCGCCTGCCTCTCACCGAGAAGATTGAAACCGTCAACGTGGACGTGCTGGACCAGATGGCAGGGCCAGACGGCAAAGTTGAGCTCACCGACATGAAGGTGCTTGGTCGTGGCCAGGTAACCAGAAAGCTCAACGTTAATGCCTCTGGATTCTCTGCGACGGCTAAGACTAAAATCGAGGCTGCTGGTGGTCAAGCAGTAGTAGTATGAACCAGCAGAGTTTCTTTTATGCGATAGAGCCCTTTGTGCGCCGGCTCCCCTCAGTGGAGCGGCCCACAGGGCACGTCCATTTTAAGAGAAAGCTAAGCTGGACATTAGCTATATTGCTGCTTTACTTCGTCCTTGGAAACATACCTCTCTTTGGGCTATCCAAGGCGTCAATTGATATATTCAGCTCTTATCGTGCCTTCTTTGCTGGCTCTTTCGGCTCGATGATGCTCCTCGGCATAGGTCCCATAGTTACTGCATCCATCGTATTGCAGCTTCTCGTAGGAGCCCAGATAATCAAGCTCAATTTGAGCGACCCACGTGATCAGGCCATCTATCAGGGCACCCAGAAAGCCCTGGTATTCGTGATGGTAGCTGTCGAGGCTCTGCCTCAGGTATTAGGAGGATACTTGTTGCCTGATACCGGCATAGCCAGCAGTCTAGGCGTAACCACTGGCATAGTATCTCTATTGATCTTCATCCAGGTCTTCGTCGGTGGGTCTCTCATCGTCTACATGGATGAGGTCGTCTCCAAATGGGGCGTGGGTTCAGGCGTAGGCCTGTTCATCGTTGCAGGAATAGCCCAGCAGCTTGTGACCGGCATAATCAATCCAGCGTCTGGAGACGGTGGGCTTCCGGTTGGAATAATTCCCAAGTGGATTTACATCATAGCCCAGCAGCTCATTGGATTTGATACCATCTTCACATCGGAGGGGCTCAAGTTCATCTTCGTCACAGGCGGAATCCTGGCGTTAATCTCGACTATCATGATCATCCTGTTGGTAGTCTTGGTTGAGTCTACCAGAATTGAGATACCTCTGGCCCATAGCCGGGTAAGAGGGGCTCGTGGGCGTTTCCCTGTCAAGCTGGTGTACGCCTCAGTTTTGCCCATGATCCTAGTGCGGGCCATCCAGGCCAACATCGAGATGATTGGAGCATTGCTAGCAGCCAAGATCGGAACTGTGACAACTGCAACTGTTGCCGGTGAAGGTGTATCTACAGTTTACACCGGATATTCCAGCATCCTCGGCGACTTCATCTCCTATGCCAGGTACAATACGGCGACCGGCGCTGCTATGAGCGGGTCGTCGCCTCAACCGATAGCTGGCTTGATGTATTATCTCTCGCCCATTCACGGCCCAGAAGACTGGATACCGAGCATGGTGACCACTTCTACCGCAGGTATGGCAGAACTTGGCTTCTCGCCAATAGCCGTCTGGCAGATCGTCCTTCATGTTCTGACCGACTCTGCATTCTTGATCTTCGGCGGCATTCTCTTTGCCATCTTCTGGATCGAGACTACGGGCATGGGTCCGAAGAGCGTTGCAGCCAAGATACATAACTCCGGCCTGCAGGTCCCTGGCTACCGAAGGAATCCGGCATCCATCGAGAGACTGATGGAGCGCTATATCCCCAAGGTTACTGTAATTGGCGGTGTGATCATCGGCGTTCTCACATTGATCGCCAGCCTCCTGGGCACATTAGGCGGCGCAGGCGGCACGGGATTGCTCCTGGCTGTAAGCATTGTCTACCGGCTCTATGAGCAGATAGCAAGCGAGCAGATTCAGGAGATGTACCCGATGATGCAGAAGTTCTTCGGAGCATCCGCATGAATGCAAAGCTGACAGAGTCTCTGGACAAAGCCGCCCTGGCTGTGGGCTTTGTCCTCTTTTTTGGGATAATGATCAGCGCTGAACTTAGAGACTCTCTTGGAGTGCTCACCGGCCATCTGATCGGCTGGCTTCCAGATATTCTTCCCTTTCATGTTGTGCTCTTCATCCTGGCTGCGGTCACTGGCCTTTATGCCAGCCTCATTCAGAAGTACACCATGGATTGGGATTTCTTGAGGGCTCAGCAGGAGAAGATGAAGAAGCTGCAGCGGAATATGAAAGAGGCCCAACTATCCGGGGATCAGTCCAGGATCCAAGCCGCACAATCCGAGCAGATGAAGATGGTCTCAGATCAGGGCAAGATGATGCAGATGCAGTTCAAGCCCATGCTCTACATCGGCCTCATATCTATACCGCTCTTCATGTGGGCTTATCTCTACATTGGCGGCCACCCGGACATGACCATGAACTTCCCGTTCTGGGGGGAGCATGCTATCAATACCACAGTCTTGGGCCCAATCCTCTACTGGTTCTACTGGTATTTCGTCTGTTCTCTGCCTGTATCGCAGATCATCAGAAAGGCTCTTGACATTGGGAGCATGAGCTAGGATGATAATAACCATCAGTGGTGCTCCGGGAACGGGCACCTCAACTCTAGCTCGTTCTTTATCTGCCGAGCTGAAATTGCGTTGGATCAACTCTGGTGACCTTTTCCGAAAAATAGCTGCAGAAAAGAATATCTCAGTCAAGGACATGAATAGACTGGCTGAGAAGGGCCCAGAGGTTGATTATCTCATAGATGATGCCCAAAAATCATTGGCCAAAGAGGGAGGCGGCGTATTTGAGGGCCGGCTGTCCGGGCATCTCCTGCCTGCTAACCTGAAGGTTCTCCTCAAGACAGAGCTTCGCTGCCGAGCTGAACGGATAGCCAAGCGAGAGTCAAAGCTGACTGAGGACGCTATGCAAGAGACGCGCATTCGTGAGGAGAGCGAGGCCCGGCGGTACAAGATGTACTATAACATTGATATCAGCGACTTTTCAGTTTATGATCTGGTGGTTGATACCGGCAAGTTTGATGAAACAGGAACGCTGGCCATAGTTCTTGCGGCAGTGAGGAGTCGCTCTTGTCCGTGATCCATCGCGCCGAAAACCGGGCAGAGAAGAGGCCTGACAAGATGCCTGAAAGGAGATTCGATCGAGGTCAGCCCAGCAGTCGCTCGCCGGTCTCGTATCCTCAGATTCTTCCTTCAGATCGAGTGAGGTCCACGCTCATTAAAAGAAGTGGACGGACTGATCCGGCTTTCGGGATGCCTCCTGAGAAGAGAAGCCTTGAGAAGCATATGGCTTTAGGAGCCATAAACCTGGACAAGACCTCCGGGCCCACAAGCCACGAGGTCGCGGCCTGGGTTAAACGCATCCTGGAGATTGAGAAAGCCGGACACAGCGGCACTCTAGATCCAAAGGTTACTGGAATCCTGCCAGTTTTGCTCGGCAATGCCACTCGCATAATGGAAGTGCTCCTTTTAGCTGGCAAAGAGTACATCTGCCTCATGCATGTGCATAAGCCTGTACCTAAAAAGCGAATCCTTGAGGTCTGCCGGGAGTTCATGGGGCCGATCTTCCAAAAGCCTCCCTTGAAGTCATCGGTGGTAAAAGAGCTGCGCACCCGCACCATTTACTACCTCGATGTTCTGGAGATTGATGAGCAGCATGTGCTAATGCGAGTGGGCTGCGAGGCTGGAACTTACATCAGAAAGCTTTGTTTTGATATTGGACTGGCTCTTGGTACTGGCGCGAATATGGAAGAGCTGCGCAGGACGCGCGCGGGGCCTTTTCGAGAGGACAGGACTCTGGTCACGCTCCATCAGCTTGCCGATGCTGTAGCGGCCCTGAAGGAACAGAACGATGCGAGCTTGCTGCGGCAGTGTATTCAGCCCGTAGAGGTGGCTCTTGCTCATCTGCCCAAGCTGGTCATAGCTGACAATGCAGTGGACGCAGTCTGTCATGGCGCGCCACTGGCCGCGCCCGGTCTGATCTCCTTAGAGACAGATATAAATAAGGGCGATGCTGTTGCCTTCTTTACTCTGAAAGGAGAGGCAGTGGCCGTTGGTCTGGCAGATATGGATAGTCAGGAAATGCTTGCCAGCAAGACGGGCATTGCGGCTCGGACCGAAAGGGTAATAATGGAGCCGGGCACCTATCCGAAGGCGTGGAAGCTGGCCGAAAGGGATGCTTCCGCGGCGGAGAACGCTGCCAAACGCTAAAATAGAAAATAAGATAAATTGTGCCGAGGTCGTCTAGCGGTAGGGCGCCAGCCTGGAGTGATTAAATCCCTGATAGCTGGTGACTCGCAAGGGTCTCGTGAGTTCGAATCTCACCCTCGGCGCTATGTTACCTGTAAATAACGTCAAAGCAAAACGGTTTAAGCTAAGAAATCACTGTCATTTCTGTTCGCCAAACGGGATGACTTAGGGATTAAGCGGACGCCTCACAAGGGTTTCCGCTTTTCTCTGATTCGTTTTCATGTTTTTCTAGGTATTCTTTAAAAGCCTCTTCTCCTATTTGGCTAAGGCCTTTCATGCTGCCTGTTTTCTTTAATGCGAACTCCCTGACCCGTCGGGCCGTGTCGTCTGATAAGTTGAATCCCACACGTGGCATGACATTAGTTTTTTACTCGATAGTATAAAAGTGTTTTGACTTAACTGTACAATTGCATCATTAAGTTTTAATACTACCAAGTCCTTCCTATCGTTGGCGAACAGAAATGACGAACAAAACCCTATTAGCAAGCCCGGTCACTCAAGGCCGGGAAGCCGTAAAGCAGTTGATTGCCTACCACAACCACGGCGTAGAGCCTCAGGAGATGCCCGATTTTTACCGGCTCACTGGTGAAATGGTGCTGGTCCTCAATAACAAGAAGGACGCATATTATGTGGTCACGCCAACGACCTGCAGTTGCCCGGCAGCTACCTACAACCCTGGCCAGCCATGTAAACACGCGCGAAAGTACTTCCCACAGCCGAAGGTTGCCGCGCCTGCCGTGGACAGCATCAAGCCCGCCGCAAAATGGCCGGGTGGCCGCAATGGACCGGTAGATGAGATCATGGGGGTGGCCTGAATGGCCGTCTGGTATCATATCGGCGTCGAAGGACCCATAACACCCAAAGAGCCTCTTCCAGCTCTCCCTGAGATCCCTCGCGGGTCCCTGGTGGTCGTAGAGGGCCGGGCTCCTATCTGGCGCTACGGCATGGCTCTGCACAGGCTGCACGGCTCCCCTGCCGGTGCTGTGGGCGTCTTTGATCCACGCCTGGGTATCGTGATCGTGTGCTCCCACAGGCCGGAATTCACTGAGGGTGTAGTCCATGCTCCTGACGATTTCGTGATAGTTGCGGAGGGGATCTGAGATGCCAGGCTGCCGATTCTGGAAGGATCAAGCGGATGGCTTTCATGGCTGGTGTGAGCATCCTGAAGCTCAACCGGGAACGCCGTGTGTCCTGAATACTGAGGACCAATGCGTGCTCCGAGAAGAGTTCGCTGTCTGCTTTGAATGTGGACGACGTGTGGACATCTCCAGCACTCCAGAGGCCGAGTACTACATCTGCGAAGTATGCGCCTCAAATGTGACTGTGAAGCCCGGTGCCGGGGTGGTGCCGAGAGGAGGAGAAGAGCTAATTGCTGTCTCCACTTGCGCCGTGTGTGGTGCAGACTCGGAGGAAGGGCAATGAGCTGTCATGATGGCGCCGGGGACTGTAGCACTTGCCAGGAGAGAGCACCGGGAACGACCATAATAGACGGCCAATATGAGTATTACTGCTATCGCTTCGGCACCAATCCCCGGAGGGCCCGGCCATGCACGGAATGAGATGCAAGAAGGCCCGCCGAGCCGCCGCTCAACGCCGTGAGGTCTGGAAACGATGGCAGCAACAGCGAATATCTGCCATCATCTCTTTTTAGGGCCGGGTCCCATGCCATCGGAGGACCCACCTATAGCGGAGCTGCTAGCCAAGGCCATCCAGCCGCTTCAGGAACGCATTTCTACCCTGGAGAACACCATTGCCCACTTGCAGGAAGAAAACGCAGCCTTGACCGCCACAGCAAGCCATCTGGGAGAGAACCAACTCATCCAGCTCCAGTTAATCAACCGGCTCAAGGCCGCTGCCGGGAAGGAGCCACAGCCCATGCAGAGGGACCGGGCCGAGATCCTCAGAGCTTTGCTTGTGGCCAACGGTGGGAAGATGCTAGCGAAGGATGCCAGACAGAAGATGCACCTGGCTAAATCTCGCTTCTCTGAACTGCTTTCTGTATGCGATTTTCTTGAGACAAAGCCATTGCACTCTGACAGAAGAAAGATGATTATTATATTGAAGTCTGAATTAGTTTTACGGAACTATTAACTAATTTTGCCCACCTCTTTAGGATGATGCAAAATAGCACAAATTTGGCGTGAATTCGTCAAATTTCATATATGTCTTACTTTGAGGAAGAGGAAGAAAAAAGAGTAATATACTACAAATAGGCCCGCTAGGAAGAGAAGAGAAAAATGGTTCCAGGTTCCACGGAACTATTTTTGCGGCATGGGACCGTTACCAGGTGCAACGGAACAATAGTGTCACATCATGGTCGTGTATCCTTGGCAATGTGACACTACGCTCCTGCAAAGCCTCTCTCGTCAAATGGCCGTCAAGTGCCCCATCGAGTAAGCCGCCTTTTCTGCGATGATGGTCATGTGACCAAGAGCCTTACTGCACATGTGCAGGGAGCCTCGAATGATATCGATTCTCCAAACTTGTTTTAGCGGCAGAAAGCGAAATATTGAACGACGGTTCTAGAGCCATGGCTCCGGAGTTAACTGAAAGAGCCTCTCGCCCACTGATTTACGAGAAAGACCCGGATGTCCGGCATAAGGCAATGGAGCAAATTGTCAAAGTTGCAGAAGAAAAATTAATGGATGGAAAGAGGCCATTGCAGATACAAAAATCACTAGATCAAAATGATCAAGTGATATCCTGCAATGGCCTCCGAGTCTCAAGTAGGATTTCAGCTATCGGCTGAGACTTCCTTGGCGCGTGGAGTAAGCTCACAATGGCCTCCGAGTCTCAAGTAGGATTTCAGCTATCGGCTGAGACTTCCTTGGCGCGTGGAGTAAGCTCACAATGGCCTCCGAGTCTCAAGTAGGATTTCAGCAAATCTATATAGATATACCAAAATAGCATGGTTTGACATGTTACTCAAAGACGCGCTTGTAATCAAGCGGCGCATAGTGGATAAGGCGACGACGGCGGCCAGGATCGAGAAGGAGCGGAGACAGGTCCGAGCCATGCTCATGAAGGGAGGTGTCACCACCAAGCAGATCATAGCTGCCACATGCTTAAGCGACAGCGTGGCCCGGTGCCGAGCGCGAGAAGTGGGTGGCAGGTGGGTGCAAGAACGTAGGTGCTGGGTGCTGGTAGAACGAAAATAAGAAAGAGCGGACCCGGACTCAATCGTCTTCCTGGTCAAAGAGAATGCCGTGATCTCCAGGATAAGGCTCTTTATGCAGATTCTTGCCCCAAAAGATTTCGTTGGGCATCCCTTCGGGAAAGGCTTTACAATAATTGCCTTTCTCGTTATTCCATTCGTGCCGCTTGCAGTGGAGGCATGGAGAATATCCAAACAGCTCCTCGGCAACATCCCTGGAGTTGTTGTACTGCTCCTCAGTGACAGTCATAGCGTTATACTTTCTATGGGATCGCCAAAAAGCCTTTCGTAGGTCTGGATTACGTTATGAAAAAGAGTTAGAGGCTCCGGGCCTCAGCCATCAGATCGGAGATCTCCTGCAATACCGGTTTGATGCGTGCCAGGGCAGCTTTTGCTTCTTCCAGATTGACGCGCTCGACATCTTCAATCGCTCTGTAATCCGGGAGCTGCGCCAAGTCAGAGGGCAGCAGATCAGGGTATCCGCCGTGGCCAGGTGGACGCTCTCGGAATAGTCGGAAATTGTCCCATGCTCTCCAGGGTGCGCTGTGGAGAGTGCCGGCGTGCGTCTTCTCCAGCTCGTGTAGCTCTCGGATGCTCGCAACCCCGTGCTCTGACAAAATTGCGCTCACCATTGCAGATATTTCGCTGACCCTCGTTTGCTTGCCTTCCTCAGCTTGAATCTGCTGTTGAAGTTCGGCAAGTCTCTGGTCGCCGTTGCTTCTCACAGTGCCGCTTTTTGCATCGAAGAAGGTGTACTTCATTGTCTCTGATCGCAGGCATCCGAGTTTTTCATCAATCGCGTGATACTTGTCTGTGAGCGCCATCTCAGCCGAGTTCTTGATGTTCGGCGGCAGCGGATATCTGCTGTTTCGATACGCTGTGAATTTCTCAATAACGTCTGCCATTTTTACTCCCCCATTTTCACGCGGCCTTCGTTCATGGCAGCCATCAGTTCGTCGCGGCATGCGGCAAACGTCTTTTGATCCTTGCAAATTTCTATGATTTCGCTATGCTTGTAGATGCGCTTTTCTGGCATCGGTCCGCCACATAATGGGCAATTTGTTGTCATGTCTTTCACCACGCCGGAGGGAGGATGTCCCTACCGGCTTTATGGTGCGAGCCGGAATCAGGCCCCGGCTGCCCCCTCTTTATGCGAGTTCTGGCGTGCTCTACTTGGGATCGTCCTCTAGGGTCTCAATGCCCTTAGATACCAATCTCCTCGAGATGGCCCGGTCGAGGTATGCGTACTGTTTCTGTTCTGGCGATGCGATGGGATCGGCCAAAGTGGCCTCATCCTTCTGGATCGTATCTCTCAAAATCTCTGTCATGTTCACCTCAAATTTTCGCGCCCCTCAGCACTTCTTCGCCGTACCAAATTGCCATTGCAAGTGAGAACAGAAGATCGTCGTTCTCGCCGGGCCCGGCCTCAAAAAGAGCATTGCCGCTTGCACTTAGCTTGGCGCGGAAGTTGATCATCTCGCGTTCCAGCGTCGGGTAGAGGGGCATATTCGGGTTAATCTGCACCCGACCAGAATCGAATGCAGCCAGAAACATACCGAAAAGCCGAGGCTTTCCAATGTGGATAAAAGGCCCGTCGCGTGTCATGGCCTGGCCACTGGTGATAATGATAGGCTTGCACCGGATTCCTTTCAGCTTCAGCATATCACGCAGAGCCAAACCCGGCCCCGTGGCATCTAATAAGAACAAACCGGGAACGGGGTAGTTGAAATCTGGCGTGTTATAGGCATTTGCCGCCCATCCTACGATCTCATCATAGGGGATCTTCTGCTTTCTCTCCATGTTCACAAGGTCGTACACGATTTTCCTTTTGGTTCGGTCGTACCTCATTTTGACCGCGGCCAGAGCGGAAAAATCTCTTAATTGGGCAGGGTCCAAGCTCAATACATATCGATCTTCCATGATTTCAGTCTCCAAATGCTACTACACGAATGGTTGAATTTCGGGCTTTATTGAATCCTGGTGCGGTTGTTTCCGCTTTGCCAGTTCCGAATGGGATTATAGGGATGTTTGAATTCAATGCCTTCCTGATTTGAGTAATATCGATAAGCTGCGTATCACTTGAAATGAACTCACCGCAATATTCTTGCGAATACCACAGCGCTCCATTGGGTGAGCGCTTCGCTTCTTCCAGCACTTCGGGCCGGATCCTCGGATTCTCGGAGGCTATGACTTTGATCTTACACCACTCAGGACCGCCCTCGGTCCACAGCTTGAAGAAAAATCCTTGTTGACCCCAGGGAGTAGATGCACAAATTAGCCTTCCATTGGGTGAATTGGAAAGCATCGGGAACAGCGCCCCGAAAAGTTCATCTTCCGCTTGTGCAGCCTCATCGATAATGATCAAATCAGGAGCGGTAAAACCTCTCACTGTCTTTTGCGAACCGGGCAAGCTGATTATCCTGCTGCCGTTGCTGAATTTTAAAGTTAATTTGGTGTCTTCTATCAGCTCGGGCTTCGGGGTGATGCTCTCCAGTGCATCCGATATTTTCCTGAAATTCTCGGAGCTTTGCCGCAAAGACGGCGCCACCAGTAAGCACAGGCTCTTTTCGTAGAACAGTGCTCTCCAGAAGCATAAGAGGCTACTGATAGTACTTTTACCCCATTGCCTATGGCAATTGATAATAACTCTTTTATTCGTTGGATCTAATATATTCTTCTGGTTTTCATCAAGCTTGCAGATATTCCCGGCCTTGTCTCTGAGTAACCCGAGATCATGCACCCATGCAACCGGATTGGCCTTGTGAGCTTCCCAATCCAGCGCCGCCTTAAGGTCAAATGATAGCATTTCTGACGGCCTCCAGTGCTTCAGGGTATGGTCTCAGGGCTGCAACAATGCGCTCTCGTAGTGTCAACCACTCAGGAAGGACTAGGACGTTTATCGTGGGTTGTGTTGCAAGCTTCCCGGCAAGTTCCGCCGAGAGCTTGGTGTTCTCCCGAACCTCTCGGATGCCTTTGAAGAAAAGAGCATGATCGCCCTCGCTTTCGACCTCATCCAGAACTGCCAGGGTTCGGGCCTGGATACATCTAATCTGCTCGACCACATCATCCGCTTCGGCGATTTCTTTGATGTTTCTGGCATGGATTAGCTTCTCAGGCAAGGACTCATCTCTGTAGGTCTCAATGGCCTTTCTGGAAAAGCCGGTATCTCTGGCAATGGCTCTTATTGGCTTTTTATCCAAGAGCATTTCACGTACTTGTTGCTCTTTTTTGGCTCCTTTCACCACTGGAGTCCTGCCCATCTACTCCAGACCCTCCTTTAATTCGGGCGGAAAATAGTAACCTGGAAGTTCAAGCGTTTCAAACCATCCAGCCTCTTCAAGCACTTTCACCAGGCTGCTATAGGCACGGTGCATTTCGTGTGACAGGTCCACAATGGAAACCATGCCGGGCGGGGTTCCGCGCACTTTGCCATCCGCGTCTTTTATGAGCTTCCCGTTCTCACATAGCTCTCTAGCTATCTTCAGACATTCTTCGCTATCGAATGCTTTCCCAAAATCGCCCGGATATTCAGGTGGCGGCTTAATTATCACCATTTAATCATCCTCATCTTTTTTACAACCATCATACTTCCGCTTATTATAGGCCAATCTTATCGTCTGCTGTCGGGCCTTTCGCCTCGCGTTGCGGGCGTTGCTCCTCATGATATCGATCCGCGCCTTTCGGTTCCTACTTTTTCCTCGTGTCATGCTGTTCCTGCTCCTGGTCTCCTGCCTTCCAGAAGGAAGGTCAGTCTCTTGTCTATCTTGTCGATCGCGTCCGCTGCTCGCGATAACTGCTTAAGAAGGAATTTGCGGCGCTGTCGGAGGGCGGGCGTCTCGGCGGTCACTGTCCGGCCTCCAGCTTGGTTTGAGAATCCGCTTTGTCAGGCTCGGAGGGCGGGCCTTGCATGTGGCATGTAGCGCAAATATAGCCGCGCTTCCCATTCCCGCAATAGGGTGTCAGATCATATGGAAAGGACCGGTCACACAAGCAACACTGCCGCTTTGCCATGCCAGCTCTGAACTTCTCCAGGCCTGGCGTTGGCCTGTCGATCTTTCCCATCGTCGGCGAAGGTTCATCTTTTGCAGAAGTCGCGCCCTCCCCATCCCCGCCAGATAATACAACACAAGGATTAGGTAAGGATATATTTTGTTTATCTATTAATTTAGATTGTTCTTCTCGGATAATACCATCTGTCCTAATCCTTGTGTTGTATTTTTCGATTGCATCCGCGGCCAAATCTGAAAGTTTGAAGTAGTCAAATCTATGATCCATTGAAGAATCGGCTTCATCTTTTAGAAGCTTTTCAGCAAGTTTAAGGGCCACAAGCTCATCTAAATGATATTTGGCCGATCTAGGCGGCAGATCCGCAACTTGTGCTATTTTAGTAGTATGTTGCCATTCCTTCGTGAGTGACCTTAAGACCTTCCATCTCATGGTGGGAAGGTTGTCAGAGATGATCCTGCACCCAAAGGCCATATCTTCATCATTGACCTCGTCCCGGCCATAGAATAGGGCGTGAACCTCACATAACCGGCCAACAGTATTGGCGATTCTGGTAGGGAATTCCGGCTCGGGTAGTTCGTCTATATCGCCGGTCTTGAAGTCATGGTGAATGGTGGTTCGGGCTATTGCCAGGAAGTCGTATAAGATCCCCATCTCTTCTTGTATGTCATCCGGGGTGGTAGGCAGTCCCTTTTCTTCTTTGGCCTTGAGCATCGAAGCTATAAACCGCTTAGTGACTGCATGAAGCTCTGCCCTCATCTCCTTCTGCTTACCGCGGTTCTCTGATGCTCTTTTCCGGGCCTCTTTGGGGTCGTTCTCAGGACGAATAAAAATCATCCGCTGCCCTAAGTTCGAATACATTGAGTAGTACCGCTCAATGGCATTTGTAGAGGCGAATAGGATGGAGCTGTGGATGTCGCGGTATTCCTTCGCTATGCCGTTGCCAAATTCTTTTCTGATATATTCATCCGTCAGCTCGCGGAAATCCGCAAATATAGCCGCTCTGACATCCTCTTTGCGTGATAGAATCGAAGTCAGATCTTTAATAGCCAGAATCCGGCCCCGAAGCTGTGGGACTAAATCACGGCTGTCCTTATGGCCTGAAACTAGGGTATGTTCCGTTATGGTGCTGACAGGATAGACGTACTCGTTTTGAGTCTCACCGAGCGACCTTATAAACTCGGTCTTGGTGCTGCCAGATGGTCCGATAATACCAATTATATCCGGCGAGCCTTCGCAGAAGTTGGCAATGATCCCTGTAAATGGTGCTGTTATATTGTAATCCTCTTTGATGTAGAGCCATTTCTTGAACGTGGCTACAAGTTCATGAACATCACAAGGATCACACTCGGAGATCTCCACACGGCCAGCATCGGTGCCGGTACCAGATTCCACTCTACGCCCCGGGGCCGGGATCTCTCGGGGGTGATGCCCTCCAGCCTCCAAACCGGAGGCGATGGTAGCCCGGATCTCTTCCAGCTCCAGACCGGCGTTCATGGCTGCTCTCGATAGCTCTCTTATGACGTCTGACTCTGACAACACGCCAGCCGCTACGAACTGGCCGAGAGCGAAAGCAGCACGGTTAAGCCGCTCGTTTCGGTTGCCCGTTGAGCTGCCTGCCACATCGAGGACCTCATCTCTGAGAGCTGCCTCAGCATAGCGGCGGGTCCTGGATTCGTCGCTCTCTGCGTGGCTCTGACGGGCCTCTTTGCCCATGCTCTCCAGCCTGGCGGCATTCTGCTCCAACTTTGAGGAGAACGTCACTCCTATGCTCTGAAGATCTGAAAGGAGCTTTGCCAGGGAAATCGCCGCGGGTGGGATCTCCTGCAGAAGCTTGTAATCAGCCCTCTGGCCATTCTCCAGGGTCTTCCAGGAAGGTGGGATTACTTGATAGGTCCTCTCAAGCTTGACCTCTCCGCACGGCTTCCTATCCTTGAAGAGCTTCAGTTGGGCCTGATCGGGCTTCCTGCCAATTGCTTGCAGGGCTTCGGCCACATCGGAGCACTTGAACCACATCCCCAACCGGCCCGGCCTGGTCTCCCATGTGCATGTGATAGGCAGCTCCAGTTCCTTGAAGGCCTCAGGATTGTCCTGATCAAGGCCGATGTATCCGTTGCCCGTCAGGATGCCCACGTTGCCCTTGTGTGCCCCGGCCTCTGCGAACGTATGGGGCTTTTTCTGCCATTCCTTTTCGATAGGTGGGAATTTGATCCCATCCGGGAGGAGCACAAAAGCCGAGCCGGGCTGATCAAATACCAACTGCAGAGAATTACCGGCCATCTACGACCCCAAGCCTATAATCACAATCCGTCCGGAGAATGCCGATCGTCTGGCCAGTGAGACCCTGCAATCTCTCCCTCAGCTCACCAGGAAGGGCAACAGTGACCGGGCCGATCCTGGCCACAAGGCAGCCTTCCAAATCCTGCAGCTCGTGAAGCTGGCCGCGGGCTTCCTCCCACGGCTGAAGACGATGGACTTCAACCCCCATCACTCAACCACCTGCCCGCGAGCAACCCGCGTGTCCCATTTCATCCGATCGCGGTTTTTGCACCGTTCACAAGAGCATGGCCACCATGAAGCCTCCGACGTGCGCAAATTAGCGAAACGCTTAAGTTCGGAGGAATCATAAAACATGTTGGTAAACTCCTGAGTGCTGGTTCGGAGAGCCGCCCGCCTTGGTGCTGGTCACACCGGGGCAATTCACTATTTTCATGAAACCTCTGCGATTCCTAGCGCCTTTGCTCCAGCTTCAAGCAAAGATCTACCTGCCTCACCGATGGAGAGACGATTTTGGGTTGCATAATTTTCAACGACGGTGCGTAATGAAGGCGGCATGTGGACACAAATTGCCGCCGTATGTATGGGGGGCTTTCTCGTCCGGTACATGCTTCATGCTTAGTCTGTATATGTAAATAATTATACATTTTGTCATATAGCTTAAATTTAGATATATGTCCAAGCATTGACCATATGGCCAAATTCTAGCCATGAATTGACACAATGGTAGAAAAATATTTAAAGCATGAGTTCATAGCATGATTCATGCTAGATTACGATCAAATAACGAAATTAACAGGGAAATGGGATTGGGGAGACAACGCGCAACAAAAAGCAGATTTCAATAAAAAAATGCGCAGAAAATTAAAGTTGTGGCTCAAAGAAATGCCCGATATGATTAAGATATTGAATGGGTTGCCTCCGCGGGTGATAGAAAACGCCTCGCTCTTGGATGATTTACCCAAAGTAATTAAGTTTGTGGAAGCATTTCTTGAAAAAGCAGATCCGCTCCCCGTCGCAGAACACGAATCGGGTGAAATAATGACATTTCGGAATTATGCGAAATGTATGGAAACTCACCCCAACGTTGATGATTGGAAATCCCATATAAAAACTATTAATGAAAAAAGATATTTAATAAAATCGCATAATTTAACAGCTTCCCCTGCGGAAATTCGTAATTGTGATATCCTCAGCCAACATATTGAACACATTCAGAGATATGTTGATCCCAGTATTATAGTAATTGATGACTCCGAAGAGTGGCAAAAGAAATGGCATCAAGAGCGCGATGCCGCCGCCACCCACGCCGAGATGAACCGAAGAGCAGATATGATGGGACGATGTGGGTGCACTCTGCAAGTGATAAAAAAAGAACTCCCAACTAAACCACCACGCAAGCCGCGGGCTATGATAGACGGGAAGATCTGTGACTTCAAGCAACCCGAAGCCGAGCCGCCCAACTGATACAATGATACAAAAATGATACAAAGCTTGGCCTCACCTCCATATCCTCAGCTTGCCCAACAGCCGCCCTAGCAGCTTGTTCTTGGCTCTCCTGGCGATCTTCTCAGGGTCTCCGCTGGCCAGGGTCTCAATGTCGTTCGCAATCCTTGCCGCCTTATACAGGCCGCTTGCTATCTTTTTGCTCATATCAAATCCCCAACTGTGGAATGCACGCCAGGTAAGCCTCTTTCAGCTCCTTCAAATCAATGTGGTTGTACAGATCAAAAGCCTCTTTCCTGCTATCGCCCCTCAGCTCCTTGATGAACTCGCGCCTCATCCCGGCCCGGAAGAGGTGAGTACAGAACCAATGCCTGCAACAGTGCGGGCCAAAGTGGTCCTCAAGCCTCTTAGACGTGTGATCATGCAGGCCAACACGCATGGCCGCTTCGACCACAAGATTATAGACTCCTGATCTGTTAAGCCGCTCTCCTTCGGCATTCAGGAATAGCGCCGGGTTGCCCTTCGGGTTCATGCCCTCCCTGATCTTCAGCCAGCGCCGGAGGAGATAGGCCGCCTCATCGTCAAAGAATACTGTCCGATTGGTCCGCTTCGCTGTGGGCTTCAATCTGGCCTTATTTTCGATCAAGTCCAAATCGGAGACATCCAGCTCTACCAGTTCATGCCGTCTTATGCCGGTCTTTGCCAGGAGAGCGATAACCGCCTTATCTCGGATGTCCAGGGTGGAGTTGATCAGGCAGGCCATATCTTCCACAGAAATGAGCTTACGGGCCTGTCCATCGTCATTATCTTTGTAGCGTCGGAGGTATCGCTTCCTGACTGCGATAACTGGATTGGCCGCGGTCTTGCCTTCGAATGCCAGGTATTCATAGAAGCTGGAGACCACTGAGAAGTAGTTTTCAATGGTCTTGGTAGTCTTGTCTTGTGCTTTAAGATAGCTGATGAATCCCCGAAAGGTGTCCTTGTCTGCTTTCAGAGGGTCTTTCCCATCCAGATATGCCTTGAAATTCCTCAAACAGTAACCATAGTGCAATGCAGTTAGCTCTGTCTTGCCGCTCAATTCAAGGTCCTGCACGAAATCGTCTATCAGGCTATCCATTGCCAGCCCTTGCCATCCGCTTTGACCAGGTTGAACTTCTCCAGCTCTTCCAGTTGCTTCGACACTGATTTAATGGCCTCGGCTTCACCAGGAGTGATCCCCAACAGCTCGAGGATTTGATAGCTACCCACATGGCCACGGGCCTTCAGGATGTCCACCAGCTCCTTTGAGTATGGCCGGATGCCTGCGAACTGATCCGCCTGGAATGGCTCGGCCCGGTAGCGCCGCAGCTCCGCCTCGTACCTCTGCAAAACTACCTCTTTTTGGCGGAGTTCGTCGCGCATAACCTTGGCTTCGGCCTTCAATGCTTCCATCTCAGTAATCAGCTTGCGCCGCGGTTGGCCGCCGTCCTCATCTGCTATCCGCTCCTCGATAATCGATACGCACCACGTGGAGAGAGGTGTCTTTGCCTTATCGGCCAGGGCTTGCCATTGCTCTTTTTGGGCTTTTGAATTGGCATAGACCCAAATGTACCGCGATCTGTCCGGTTTTACCACATGCTCACCGGATAGGGAAATGGCCTTGAAGGTATATAAACATTACCTGTAAAATTGAGCGAATATCTCACCCTCGGCGCTTTCCTACGAGCGATCTATAATTCAATTTTGAACTGAAAGCATTTTCGATTAACCTCTATCTCAAAATCGTGCTAAAAAAAGTATTTAAGTCAACAGAAAGGTGACGGCAACGAAATATTTGAGTAGCCCCTGCATGCTACTCTTTTTATCTTGGCTAGATAGGTTCCCCTTCGATAGATCTTTTCAACGAAGCTTTGCTATCTCCTTACCTCTTCTCCCTGCCAACATGCAGTACCCCTACCCAGTGATGATGAGCAGGATGGTGGAGCTACATAGTCTTCCACTGCCACGCTGAAACCGCCCCTAAATCAAGCCCATTTATCAGGTATGCCAGCCAGACCACCCTCGACTTCTATAGGTGGATATGCAAAGACGCCATGCTCGTTTAGGTCAAAGTCGATTTTCTGATATTTGTTCAGATACTCTTGATGAATGGCCTCCGGATTGAGGTCCAGCTCTGGGTAAATCCACTTTGCTAGATAGGCGGCACCAATGATCATCGACTGGCTGTAAGTGAAAAGCTTGTACTCCATCATGTAAACTCGGCCATTTTTTACAGCCGAGACCTCCGCCAGCTCGGTGCGATTAAGGAAATCTGCCCTCTCGGCAGTAATCAGGGATGGGTCATCCAGATTATAACCAGAGTAAGATGTCTTCCCCTCGCCGGCAATGCTGGAAGCAATGATGATAATATCGGGATTCTGCTCGATCACCCATTCCATGTCCACTTCTGGCATATCCCCAATGGGGAACTTCTGGCCCAGGCTGTTCATGGGAACCATGTTCATCATTTCATCCATGCCACGCGAGCCACCAGCGCCGTTATATACTGCGAAGACTCCCCCCGACTTAAGCATTCCGACCAGTACCTCCGGCCTCTTGTCCTCGGTGATGGCTCCTACCTGCCTCTTGATCTCATTAATCCAGCTATCATGCCACTGGATATACTCATCAATCTCTTTCTCCTTATCAAAAATGTATCCAATTTTTTTCAGGTCTCTGGTGCAATTCAGTCCGTATAATTTGGAATGAACCATGGTGATGCCAGGCAACTTCTCTCGTTCCTCTCCGGACCATCCCAAGAAGAGGTCCGGTTTGAGGCTCAGCACAGCCTCGTTATCAGGCTCATCGTAGCGAATATCTGCAACATAGGGCAGATTGCAGAGTTCCGGAAAAAAAAGCGAATTCTCCTGAAAATCCTTGCTCCCCACAGCGATAATCCTATCGGTCAAATCAAGCGTGCGGAGAACCTCGGCAGAATCAAAGAACCTGGTCAGAACGGTATTAATCGGCTTATTTATGGTCACAATTGCAGATTCACTCCAGGGATTTCCGGATTCGACTGTAAGCTGCTTCTCCTCGCCAGAGATTATCTGCTCGATTTGGATTATGTCGCCTTCGTTGACTTTGCCGTCGTAATTGGCATCTGCCAGGTTAGTGACCGGCTTTGCTCCACGGATCACATCCTTTACGTAGGAGATGTCCTGCTCATCAATTGTTTCATCCATGTTAGCATTACCGTAGACTCCTAAGGTATAGTCTGCAGCAGATGCGGCCAGAGCTGTGAAGATGATGAATGCTCCCCAGATAGCTGTGAATTCATTCCTCGTTTTCATTGTCATTCAACCTTCATCCTTATGCAATTCTTCTAGTTTCGATGCCTTCGAATATATTATGCATAACTTTTTGAGCAAATAATTCTTATTAGTAATAAACATTATGATAAAAGTAACATTATATGGGGGTCTTAAGTGATTAGCATTATAAACATATCCGACAACAATGTGATATGGCAAAGGCAGAAGAAACAAAGTTTAAAAGAGCCGCAAATAAATCCTAAGCCTGCAGATTAGGGCTGTATCCCGCCAATGAATTGGCCGGGATTAGCCTTTTTCCTAAACCGGCATGGCAACAAGAGTTCCCCTGGGCACTCCAACCTCAGCAGCCACTGCCTCACACTTGGCCCTCATGATGTAGATGAGCCGACCGGTGAGCCTCTCATCGAACTCGGTGATGGTCTCGAAGTTTCCCATGCCTTTCGAGAGAATCAGCCAATCAGGATCAAAGAGGAGAGATGCGGCCTCTTGGCTCAGGCTCTCTAAGGCAGTTCCCACCACATTGCCGGTGGCCACGACCTCGGTCTTTGTCATGGCCCTGATCTCCTGGACGGTTACATCATTTAGCACCGGCCCGGACTTTGAACCGATCACCACTCGCTTTCCCATCTCCTCGAGCCTGGCGATTACGAACAGATCAAATACAACCTCTCCGCAATTGTCAGTAAGATAGAATATATTGCAAAAGCCCTCCAGGCGTCTTTTGATCTCAGCCATATCTCCATGAAGCTTCTCGCGCAGAGTTCTCGAAAAAACTCCAGCAAATGTCGAGTTGTCGAAGTCGTGGCCTTTAACCCCGAACTCCATTGAGTTGGCTGCAGCAGCTATCCTGACCAAGGCCTCTATTCCGTCCTCCGCGCTCTCATAGAACTCACGGGCCAGTGGTATTAAGCTCGATGCCACACGGTTGCTCTCTTCTTTCAGGCTCTGATAGGGATCGGGGTTATTGCTGCGCCTTTTAATGATCATTTCTCTCTGTGTGCCCACTAGCGCCGGAACGCCTCCTTTGTGGCAGGCCATATAATCCAACAGCTCTTCAACAGCACCCCTCTTCTCATCTTCATCTGTGAATACGAGGTCGCACTCGAACTTAGCCCGATCCAGGATGCAAGGGTAACAATTGGATGTCATCCTCAAACCGGCCACCTGCCCGATAAAACGGATATCACTTCTGGGATGGCCCGCTCGGCCACATGCACACATGAGCCGCCACTGAGAACCACGACCAGACCCCTGTCGCCGACAGCATCCAGTATCATTTGAGCCATCTTGGGGTAGGCATCAAATGTAAGATCGAATCCACCGTAGTCGTCCTGGTGAGAGTCGTGCCCGAAGACAAGAAAAGCTATCTGGAAATCGAAATCTTTGGCCAGCTCAAGTGCGCTCTTGAGTGCAGTGAGGAAACGTTCATCCTTGGCTCCAAAGGTGATGCCGATATCGTAGTTGTTCTTTTCCGGATCATGGACCTCATCGCTGCCGCTATTCAGGTTGATATGAAACACGTTGGCATCATCTTTGAAGAAGTCGCGGGTTCCATCCCCGAAGTGAGGATCAACGTCCACTACGAGAAAACGCTGTAGATCCATCTGCTGCAGACGCTTGATGGCGATAGCCACATCGTTGAAGTAGCAGAAGCCCCAGCAACTGCCTCTTGAGGCATGATGCCCCGCAGTCCCGGTATAGGCGAAGGCCCTTTTGGCCTGTCCTGTGGCCACCATCTCAGCAGCCATCATCACGCTGCCGGCAGAGAGCATTGCCACATCCCGGTATGGATCGTTTTTCATGTTCAACATGTGTGAGGCTGTGTGGCATTCTTCCACAAGCTCTATTGGCGCCGGCTTGGCTCGAAAGACCTGCACATCTTCTCCATCCACAAGCCCAGACTCCATGAGCTTCTCAAAAGAAGGACGGATGCGCTCCTTGAGAACGCTGAACCCTTTCTTGCCAAAATCCTCATGATAGATTACTGCAACCTGCATTTTTTCTGCCCCTACAGCTCGGTGATTCTGGGATATCTCTCAAGGAGCATTCCCTCGACTACGATTGGCATCTGTCTCTTGGCATCTTTGACAGCAGCTTCCAGCTCCCAGTCGCTACTGGAACAGATGGTGATTAGTGGCTCGCCTTTCTTCACAATCTCTCCCATCTTCTTATGGATAGTGACGCCCGCTTTCTTGTCCGCAGGAGCACCGGCCATGCGAGCCAGCTCCACCAGCCGTTTATTGAAGAAAGCAACGACGTAGCCACCGGCAGGAGCCAAAATGTCCTCGCAGTTCTCGCCGGTAACGATGTCCTCGCTCTTGATCTTAGGGTCGCCACCCTGAATCTCGATGATCTCCTTGAGCTTTTCCAGGGCCTTTCCGCTTGTGAGGATATCCTCTGCAGCTTTGTAGCCGTCTCCCCGTGTGGCTACTCCACCCATCTCCAGCAGTATGCCAGCTAACGAGAGGCTCTTCTCCGTGAGGCTGTTCGGGCCGCCCTTGTTCTCCAGAACGGTGAGCGCCTCGCGTACCTCGAGAGCCGGGCCTATGGTGCGTCCTACCGGAGATCCGCCGAAGGTCATGGCACACTCCATTCGGATTCCCAGACGCTCGGCCAGATCGATGAGGTCCTTGGCCAGGGTTCGACCATCATCGGGCGTGGCGAGCTTGGTCCCCGGTCCTACCGGCATGTCCACAACAACTGCATCAGCCCCAACAGCTCCCTTCTTGGCCATGATGGATGCAAGCATCTGGCTGTAGGGATCGATGGACAGAGCATACTCGGCCTTGATCAGTTTGTCGTCAGCAGGAGCGATGTTGGTGGCTCCGCCCCAGACGATGACTCCTCCAACCTTCTCAGTCATCTCCTTGATCTCATCAGCAGAGAACTCCACAGGTGCCAGGATCTCCATCAGATCTGCCGTCCCCCCAGCTCCGGTGATGGCGCGAGAGCTGGTCTTGGGTATTAGAAGTCCGGCTGCTGCAACTATGGGCACAATCAGCAACGAGACCTTGTTTCCGGGAACGCCGCCTATGCTGTGCTTGTCCATCACTGGATGAGTGTCAAAGTGAATCCGCTCACCCGTATCGATCATAGCCCGGGTGAGCCATTCTACCTCCTGGCTGTCCATATTGTGGATATAGGAAGCGGTCACATAAGCAGCCAGCTCGATCTCGCTGAGGTTATTGTCCACTATATCCTGGACGATGGTTCTGATCTTATCCTCGGTTAGCTTCTGCTTGTCCATCATGTTCTTGATATAGCATAGCGATGCCGGCTTTGGTGCATGCAGGACATCCACACTTGTAGGCCCATTAAGCTCCTTCATGGCCTCGGTGAATATTCCGATCTCACCCACCTTTACCATCTCCAGGGTGGTGTCGAGGATAGCCGTGGTTGCGACGCCTTTGGCCCTAACCCTTACTCGATCGCCTGCGTTAAGCCCCCTCTCTCTGGCATCCGCTATATTGAGCATAACTTTGTGCTGACCTATCTCGATATCAAAAGGACGAACTTGTAACATGCAAAGGACCTCGTTATCAACAAATTTTTATAATTAGTTTTCCAGCAAAGTGAGCGATCTGATCCATTCTCCGCGGGCCTCACGAGTGGTTCCCACAACTAGGCGAAGGCCATTATCCGTCTTCTCCAATACCCCTTTTGCCTCTACCCTCTCGCCTGGCAGAGCCTGGCCCGCATATGTATGAGAATAGCAGAATATCTCTTTTACCTCAGGATGGTCCAGTTTGAATATTGCTGGGCTGTCGAAGGCAAAGTCGGCATTGATCACATTTGCCTCGATGAGACCAGCTCCTGCGGGCCTGCCGACAGGCTGCAGTTCTATCTGGTTCCACTCCCGTGTGAAGAGAAGATCAAAATAAGTGCCGTCGACCTGGCCTCGATTGCCTTTGCGCTTCTCGTGGAGCATGAATTCCTCGAATCCGATCTCGGGCTTTCTCTTGGAATAAATCTTTTTCCAGGTAGCCTCATCCAGATCCTCGATTTTGCCGTCTTTCTTGGCTTTGGCCATTATATCTCTGGCCTTCCACCAGGCAGGACCGTAGACCACGAAATCAATGTCCGAGCTATCGCCTTGCAGTCCGACGAGCATTGAGCCTGTGATTCCCATCTGCTCCCATGCGAGGCCTCCCTCGACAAGAGTCCTGGAAATGGTTTCCACACGAGAATCCCGCTTCACAACTGAACGAAGGACCTCGGAAGGCGAAAATATCCTCGATACTTCAGTCGTAGGGACAACATGCAAATCTGAGACCCAAAGAGGCCGCTGCTCACGCAAGAACTGGAAGGCGGGCTCGAAATCCATCTTTCGGAAACGTTTTCCGTTAACCTGCCGCTCTCCGGCTGCATCGGGAATATAGCGAAGCATACTTCGAAGACCATGCGAATGATTGTAATCGGCGACCGCAAATAGCCAGCCATCTTTTGTCTCGAAGAAGTCCCTGATCCTAGCTCTCACGATATCGCCTTCAATACCATTTCAAGGCCTGCGCCGGGCCTCACTATCTCCCGTTTCTCCAGATCCAGAAGGGTTGAAGGCTGGCCATATGCGCATTTCCCGCCGTCAACTATGGCATCCACTCGATTGGCAATCTCTGCGGATATGGCAGCAACGCTCGTAGGTGCTGGTGATCCGGTGCGGTTGGCGCTTGTGGATGTAATGGGCCCGGCCAGATCGATGATCCTCAAGGCGGTCTCATTATCAGGATATCTGATGCCAACCAGCGGCAAGCTGGCCGTAAGTATATCCGGGACTACGTTCTTCTTCCGGACCAGGACTGACACCGGCCCGGGCATGATCTGCTCCAAAAGGTCCAGATCGGCACGGCTGACCTCGGCAACATTTTGGAGCATATCGAAGTTGGAAACGGCCAGAAATACGGGTTTGGTGAGAGGCCTTTTTTTGATCTGAAAGACCCTCATCACCGCTTGCTCATCCAGGGCATTGGCACCCAGGCCGTAAACGGTCTCGGTGGGATACACAATCACACCACCACCGATCACATAGCGAGCGGCACTTGCGATCATTTCTCATTTTTCCGTTTAATGCTGGCTATGTCTCCTAAGGTCAATCCGCGGCCCGACATTGCCGACTTGACGCGAGTCTCGCTCGCCTGGTCTGTGAGTTTGATCTTCATCTCCCTCTCGAGCTTCTTTCTGATATCATCCTCAGGAGAGATCTCCTCTCGCTCGATCTTTTTCAAGAGCGTTGCCTTCTCCTTGATCCTGGCAGCCAATTCCTCTACAGACAGCCCCATGCCCTCTCTGGCCTCGCGGATCTTTCGTCCGAAATCCGGGACCAACTCCACCAAATCTTTAAAATGGTCGCGTGGTTTTGGCCGCTTTACAGTAAACGCCCTCTCCACAGGAACCATCTTCTTTGGAACCGGAGACCATTTGTCTTCTGGTTTTCCGAAGCGCATACAGCTCTTGCATACTTCCAGCGCTGAGCCGTCGATCACAATCCGTTGGGGTGCTCCTGAGATCTCAGCGCCGCAAATCTCGCATTGCTTCTCGGTCATTTCGGAAACCTTTATAGGGGTCGGAGTTTAATAATCTTTGTAATTATGGATAGTGGAGAAGGCATGAATGAGTCACAGGCCGGCGCGGATTTCTCGCGCTACATCCTGGACCGCATGCGCCAGCTTGAAGAACGCAACCTGGCGCTGCGAGAACAGAAGGACCGCGTGGAAGGGGAAAAGCGGCTCATCGAGAATCAGAAGCTCAAGTTTGAGCGCGAAGCCCGCAAACTGAGAAGCGAGCTGGAACGCCTGCGCGTCGGTCCCATGATCGTAGGTACCATTGCGGATGTCCTGGACGAGAACAGGGTCATTGTCAAGAGCAGCACGGGCCCTCGATTTGTGGTAAATCTTTCCCAATTTATTGAAGAGGAGATTAAGCCCGGAGCGCAAGTGGGCTTAAACCAGCAGTCGTTTGCTGTGATGTGCGTCCTGCCATCTCCCCGCGACCCGGCTGTCATCGGCATGGAGATAGAAAAGTCCCCAGATGTTCATTTTGCCCAGATCGGCGGCTTGGATACCCAGATATCCGAGATTAGAGAGATTGTGGAGCTTCCCCTAAAGCGTCCAGACCTTTTTACGGCTGTGGGCATTGAGCCGCCAAAGGGAGTCCTGTTGCACGGGCCGCCCGGAACAGGCAAGACAATCCTCGCCAAAGCGGTAGCACAGAGCACCGAAGCCACATTCATGCGTGTGGTTGGTTCAGAGTTCGTTCAGAAGTATATCGGAGAAGGTGCACGACTGGTGCGAGAACTCTTTGAGCTGGCCAAAAGCAGATCTCCAGCCATCATTTTCATAGATGAGTTAGATGCCATCGGCGCACGGCGCATGGATGGAGCCACCAGCGGAGATCGCGAGGTGCAGAGGACGCTTATGCAGATCCTGGCGGAGATGGATGGATTTGATGCGCGAGGTGAGGTCAAGCTCATAGCAGCCACAAACCGCCTGGACATGCTCGATCCAGCCCTGCTGCGGCCCGGACGCTTTGATAGGGTCATTGAAATACCTCTGCCAAACCGGGAGTCGCGCGAGTCCATCTTAAAGATCCATACATCTGGCATGAACCTGGATGAAGGAGTCAACCTGAAGATAATCGCCGAGATGGTAGACGGCGCAAGCGGCGCAGATTTGAAGGCGCTCTCTACCGAAGCAGGCATGTATGCCATTCGCGAGGAGAGGACCACAGTATACCAGAGCGACTTTGAGAATGCTGCGACAAAGATACTTCACAAAGAAAGAAACCAGGTTAGCGAGCCTGAAGGTTTAGTGCAACAGTACATCTGAAGGCACGAGCTTTTTTCACCCACCAGGGCCTCCTGCCTTCCCATAATCCTTTTTTAAGGGAGTCTTTTAATATTGATTATCTCACTCTTATTCAAAGCGAAACCCCAAAAACGATCTAAGAGATTATTATTAGGTGGGAGGGAGAAAGTCGAGAAGGGCAAAGGAGGTAGGAAGAAAAACTCTAATCGACTTTCACCTGTATGTATATAGACAATTGCCGAGATATATAGTTTTCGATCAGATCATGAATTGAGCGTTGGAATTATATTAACTAATGGTGCCAGGTTCTTTGAGATGAGAATGATACGACGCAATACGAGCAATTTATCAGAGAAAGTTACAGTGCTGGCAGTTCTGTTCATTTGCACGACTTTTATCCTTTCATTAGCTGCGTCTGGCTCACTCAATGAAACCAAGACGGCATACACCCGAGACGGCATCAATTTTGTGAGCAAGGAGAGAGTAGAAGAAAATATCATGTTTGAGTATGCCAAGCCAGGAGAATATCGGGAAGTTGCAGTTCCACTCGATGCAATAGTTGTAGGTGCGTCCATAGTACCGAAGAACCTGACCAAATCAGAGGATAAATATGAGAGCTCCAAAGAGGAAAAAACGCCCATCGACTCCAACCAAACCGCCCCCACATCCAATGCCCAGAATAAATATCCTTATGCAGCCGTTTCCATCGAACTTCTGGCCGTTGGTGGGCTCCTTTTTTTTATAGCTTCATTCCTCACAAGGCGCGACTGAAGATGAGCTATGGTTTTTGATTCACAATGCGGCCAATAATTATTAACACGATTGCAGGATTGGGAGATATTATTTAATACTTGAATACCCCTATCGAATGGATAATATGAACACTATTCGAATGTTACTCTTGTTAAGCACTTTGGCTTCTTCGGCATCTGGACATACCCTCTATGCCGAATTTTCTGATGAGCTGCATCCGGACACACAGGCAGATTTCTGGATAGCCTACGGTCATGGCGGATCGGCAGATGCCGAACTTCTATCACTGCCAGTCGCCCGTCTTATCTCACCAGTAGATGAGACCACGGATCTTGAACTTAAGTCCTACAAAGATGGATTCAAGGGGACTGCGATGCTAAAACAAGCAGGCTGCTACATCCTGGATATGCAAATGGAGAGCGCATTATTCAATCCTTCCTGGTTTGGAGCTGCAGGAAGCACCAGCCTGGTGCAGAAATTTGGCAGGGCATTGATGCCCGTTGCCTCCGGCAAGGGATACGACTGGTCCAGCGGGTCAGGCCTGGAAATTGTGCCCGAGACGGATCCATACGAACTGAAATCGGGAGATCAGTTTAAAGCTAGAGTCCTCTGGAATGGCCAGCCGGTTTCCGGCAGCTTGAGCACCATTATCACGAGGCAACCAGAGGATGTTCTGATGGTCCAGCATGCCCAGGAGACGGAACTGGAAGCTGAGAGCGCCGACGGATCAATTAACATCAATACTACAAGACCCGGATTGTGGGTGCTCTCCTTTGAGGCCACAATAGATGAATCTGGTACCTGGGATGCAACAAGCGACGACACTGCAGGTCACTACAAAAAGAGTGACCATCTTGATTACGAGCAGATGGCACCCACGGCTTTTCTCAGCTTCTGGGTGAAAAAATAGATGAGGCGATAAATGGTCCACATCTCCGATGGAGTCCTGCCTATGACAATGATTGCGGCAGGATTCGGCTTTACAATCATCATTCTCATCTATTCCCTGCGAGGGATGCAGGCCGAGGAGGTCCCAAAGATCTCTTTGATAACTGCCGCACTATTTGTGGCAAGCCTTATCCATTTTCCTGTAGGACCGACTTCCGTTCATCTCATACTGAATGGTCTCGCCGGCATAATGCTGGGGAGAAGAGCATATGCCAGCGTTTTCGTGGCACTCACTCTTCAGGCGATATTCTTCTCACACGGTGGACTTACAACTCTTGGCGTCAATGCCTTCAATATAGGCATTCCAGCATTCCTCGCATGGAAGATCTTCGAGCATAGAAGAATGCTGGACAGTCCCAAGAGAGAAGTTGTCTTTGGTGGCCTGGCTGCAGGCATTGCGGTATTGGCATCGGCAATCTTTGTCTCGCTTGAGCTAATGGCTACTGGTGAAGCCTTTCAGGAGATAGCCATCCTGGTAATAGCTGCCCATTTGCCTGTGATCCTCATAGAATCCCTAGTTGCCGGAGCTGCTGCCGGATTTCTCGCGAGGGTTATGCCACAGATGCTGGTACCAGGAATGCAGAAAACAATGAATTCACATCAATCGGGAGGTGCACTGAATGAATGGAGCTAAATCATTCATATTGATCGTATTAGTAATATTTCTGCTCAATACAGGCTCATCAAACGCTCACAGGATGTTCATAGGCCAGAGGATGACCCTTGACATCTATGCCAACTATGACGACGGAAGCCCTGCTGCAAACGCTACTGTCAAGCTTTACCAGGACGGCCAGCTCTTCACAGAGAATGCTACCGATGCTAACGGAAGGTTCACAATGGTCCTGCCTGGAAAGGGAACCGGCAAATGGCATTACGAGATCGTTGGCACGGGGCACACAGAGAAAGGTTACATCAATGTAGATAACAGCCCGCCAGTTCAAGCTGCAGCTCTTGGCCTGGCCCTGCTGGTGCCCGTTTACCTAGCCATTCGAAGAAAAAATGAGGATGGAAAATGATATGCTGAAAAAAATCTCTCTCTTGATCATCGTCTTCATTTTGGCCTGTGCCACCTCAGACGCCCATCGGCTGATGTTGGGATACAATGTTTTAGAGGTCCAGGTGAATGCTCTTTATGACGACGGCACTCCTGCGCAAGGTGTGGACATCGACGTAACCAGCAACGGCAAATCCATAGCACAGGGTATAACGGATGAGTGCGGTACCTATTCATTCCGACCACAGGGAAATGCAGGCGAATTGGAATTCACCGGCAAATCGGCGGGTCACAGAGCAGTACTGCCGCTCGATCTCGCAGAGAAGAAACAACAAGACGAGATCACTCTCCCCCAGCGAGCAGCGGCAGGACTTGGATATCTGATGGGAATTGCAGGGCTTGCAATGATTTACCTATCTAAAAAAGGCTCCCGCAAAACATAGAACCGCTTGACTGGCAAAGAATGATAGCATGAGCCATTTTTATTCGGAAAGGTATTCACGACTGGAGTCACCCATTCATCTATGGGAGCCTCGCGTCCGGATAATATCCCTATTCGTGCTCACAATCAGCCTGGCCATGACCAGCAGCATCCGCCAGGCCACTGCCGGACTGATGATATCATTTTGCTTGGTTCTGATATCCCGCCTTCCCCTATCACATGTAGTCAGGTTCATGAAATGGCCTGCCATCTTTCTCCTGCCCCTGGCAATTATTGTTCCCTTTACCGCAGGAGGGGACAAAATTGTCATGCCATTTCTGTCATCCTCAGATATTGCACCCAGCAGTCAGGGCATAATTCTAGGCATTCTTCTGTTGACGAGGGGTCTGTCTGCAGCTATTGTGGCACTAGTGATAGTAAGCACCGCTCCATTCACAATGACAATCAGAGCCCTGGAAGACCTGGGCCTTCCGGACTCGCTCGCTCAATTATTCCTCTTCACCTACAGGTACGTCTTTCTTCTCAGTGATCAACTTAATACCATGAGCCGTTCCATGAAAAGCAAGGGATTTGTGAAGAGGTCAGATCTCAAGACCCTCCGGGTACTTGCTATGGTCCTGACCATGCTGTTCATCCGAAGCTATGAGAGGGCTTTAGGCGTCTATTATTCAATGCTCTCTCGCGGATACAGCGGAGAACTGACAGGCAGCGATAGATGTAAAATCAAATGCAAGGACTTTGCAAAGAGCTTATTGGTGGTGGGGGCAGCATTTGGCATCTGCGTTCTTTAGGATGTAGAGATGAATGAGCATCATTGAGATAGAAGATCTGGTTTACTGTTATCCTGACGGAACCCGGGCGCTTGACGGTGTCAGCTTTCGGGCTGAAAAAAGCGAATCATTGGCCCTGCTTGGGCCGAATGGAGCTGGAAAATCCACACTGCTGCTCCATCTGAACGGCCTCCTGCACGGCCACGCCGGCACAGTGAAGGTCCTGGATCGATTGGTTGAAGACAAGAACTTGAGCTGGCTGCGCAGACATGTTGGCATAGTCTTTCAGGACCCAGATGACCAGCTTTTCATGCCCACGCTGGCTGAGGACGTGGCCTTTGGGCCAGTCAACATGGACCTTTCAAAAGATCAAATTCGTGAAAGGGTGAATTGGGCGCTGCAATCTGTAGGACTCGAAGACTTTAAGGAGAAGGGCCCCCATCATCTCAGCTTCGGACAGAAAAAGAGAGCTGCATTGGCCACAGTCCTCTCCATGAAACCAGATGTGCTGGTCTTGGATGAGCCTACATCAAACCTTGACCCGCGATCTAAGATGCAAATGGTCCATCTCATCAGAAGCCTGCAAGAGAGCGGCACAACCATAATAACCGCAACTCATGACGTCAACCTTGTGCCCTACCTGGCAGACCGCACAGTCCTTTTGGATAAAAAGGTCGCAGCCACCGGCAGTGTCAAGCAGATCCTGGGAGATAGAAAGCTGATGGAAAGCCTTGGATTAGAGATGCCTATTTTGGCTGATGTATTTGAACGGCTAAATGATGAAGGCATCCATTCAACTCTCACACCTATGACGAAAGAGGAAGCTGTAGATGCTATCACATTAATTTTGAAAAAAAACAGCGGATATCCTGGCTGAGGATATCCTGGTTGATTATTTCCTGGCGATTCAATTAAGCAGCGGGTTTTATGTAGTCATTTCTCAATGTCAATGCAGTCCTGTACACAGGTCCTACATAGCTCTTTTCATTTGAATTCTTGCCTCGAGGCAGGTCCTTTACCTCGACAACACGAGCATCCACGCCAGTATCGGTCCTGATAAGCCATTCGGTAACCTGTGCAGGATCGGTCAGGTTCAGGGTCACCTTGCCCTCGCTGTCAGTCACTGCCTCCTGCTTGGCGTCATCTCCCACACGCTGTGCAGTCACTGTCAGGTTGTCCATGGGCTCGCCAGAGAAAAGCACCTGGAAGGAGAAGGCGCCTTTGCCAACGGTTGTGATGTTATCCAAGGGAACGATCTCCAGCTTCTGGCCCAGGGGTTTGTTGGCCAGAGAAAAGTCGGAATTGGGAGCAGCCAGAAAAGCTTTTCCATAACAGTACTTTGGATAAGACCTCTCTACATACCAGTCATCGGCCCATCCTGAGGTATTGAGAGCATCAAAGTCTATCTCATCGGCATACTTATGTTCCCAGTAGCCGGTAGCCGGCGGATTGGTGATGAAGTTTGTCCATGAGCCTTCGGAGTGGAAGAGATCGATGACGTAAAGTCCTTCTTCATCGACATCGACATCGTAGAGCTTCCAGTAACCGTCTGTTGCAGTCTTTTCGTCTAGAGTATGGTTTAGCACCGAACCGGACTGGCTCATGACCTTTATGTAAGCCTGACCCTCGGCAGTCTCCTCAGACGAGGTATTGTGGCCGCTTCCGAAGGGCAGGATGGCAACATCTCCCATATTCACCCAGCCGGATATAGGACGCACGAATGTCTCGTGAGCGTCTACTGACGATGGAATTAATAGCATCATCAGCATTATTATTAATAATATATTCTTCATATCGAATCCTTAGATATATCTTAGTAACACAAAGAATATAAAAGTTACTACTGAAGAATATGGCATAAAAAGCACAGCGATCCCTAGATGCTGTCGAGCTTTATCTCTTTGCCTACTGACAGCCCATGCCCAGGATTCGCCCGCATCCGGATATACTGGTCTCCACAGGCTACACCGATTGATGGAAGATCTCTATTTGCAGTGGCGCTCTCCAGCACCAGAAGGCTTCTGTTTCCCATCGCGAGTATTCTTTCGGCATTGCCGCCATTGTTGCTAGTTATAACGCCAGTGATGAGATCAAAATCCTGGTCACAGCGGCTTTTTCGGATATCCGTTATCATAAGTGAAGTCATTTTTAGGCGTCTCCTATCTGTATCGTTTCAGAAGAGGAGTCCGGCCTGGCAGTTGGCCGGAGCCCGACGACAGGTAGACGACGGTAAAGGAGGTCAATCACTTTCTGTCGCTATTTTACGAATTAGGATATTACTAGTTAATAAGCATTTTGCTTTTTGTAGCATCAGGGCTTGAGGACACGTCCATCGAGCGATGGCTGAAAAGAGATGAGCCAAATTCACGCGACAGAAAAAAGTCTTTCACCTCCGCAAGACACTGCGAAGGCGATGAAGACGGTTTGAGATTGGGATAGATGATAAATTGATCCACATAATGGTTCTCTCACACCGAACCTACTGGATTTTAGGATCTGGCCCCTTATTCTTCGGGCAGATTCTCAACTCTTAATTTTCTAACATTTGACCTCCAGATCTTCTTTGGCAGCCATGCAGGAGAGCCTTTTGGCTTTTTAACCTGAACTCGCTCTCCATGGAATATATGGACCTTTTTCGTTCCCTTCTCACGCAATCGGATCTCTATGACGCCCCTGGTAGCCGCCTTAAGCGCTGCTTGCCTTGGAGATCTCCCAGAGAAAATCCCCATCTCCTTTCCCTCCACATCTCGAAGGGCAAAATTTCTCTTCTCCCTCATGAGTATCCCTGTATAGTACTATGGAGTCTCAGAATATGGTTATGTAATATTAATTTTTCCTTAAGATTGCAATTTTTAATACCATGACAAAAAGATTTATAACCATGCATAATGACCACATCAATTTGCAATGGAGGGTTGGATGCAGGGAATAGTAGACAAGAGGATCTTTCGCTTTTCAGATGGGGCACGCAAGTGGATCGCAGTCACATTCTTTTCCGGCCTTTTGGGCTCCCTGGCCAACGTAGTTCTTCTCCTTTCCGCAGGCCGCGTGATCGTTGGAATCTATGAAGGCCGCGCCATCCTATCGATGACGGAAATCTTTCTAGGAATGTTCTTTTGCCTTGGACTTCGCGCAATCGCAGAATGGTCCAGGGACGTGAGCGCCCAGCGTTCGGCGGGAGTGGTCAAAGCAAATATTCGAAAGACGCTCTATTCTCATCTCCTCCGACTTGGGCCATCTTTTATGGAGCATCGCAATAGCGGAGCCCTAGCCGCGACGATGGTTGACGGAATCGAGGCATTAGAGCCGTATGTCAGCCTCTACCTGCCTTACATCGCCCTGTCATTGATAATGCCGATCCTTCTTTTCCTGGGATTTGCTTTCTATGTAGACCTCCTCTCTGCAGCAATACTTCTGGCCTTTGTGCCACTGGTTCCCATCTCAATCATATTCTTCACAAATCTCGACGAGTGGAGATCAGGAAGAATGGCCTGGGATGCCTACCGGGAGCTTTCTTCCTATTTTTCAGACAGCCTGCAGGGTATTGTCACCCTCAAGCTCTTCCATCAGGTTGATGCCCGTGGACGAATGCTCCACCAGAGATCGGCAAACCTTGAGGCAGCTCTTGTGAAGAGCCTCAAGCTCTACTTTGGGGTGAGCTTCATCTCAGAAGTGGTTCCGGTTCTTGGCTACTCAGTTACGCTGATCGTCGCATCCTTTCGATTGAGCGAGGGAAGCCTCTCTTTGGACAGGCTGGTCATGGTCCTCTTCCTGGGATCCCTCTTCTACGAGCACGTGAGCCACCTCCTTCTCTACCATCATTACAGCTTGCTGGGGAGAAGGTCGGCACAAGCTATCTTTTCCCTTCTTGACAGAAAACCTGAGATAGAAGACCCTGCAGAGCAGAGTGCCGCGCTAAACTCGATAGCCCCAGTTGTTCTGGATCCCAGCATCAAATTTGAGGGAGTGAGCTTCGCCTACGGCGGAGACCGGCCTGTTTTGAAGGACATCTCCTTCGAGGTATCAGCAGGCTCAACTGTAGCTTTAGTCGGGGCTACGGGAGCTGGAAAGAGCACAGTCATAGACCTGCTCTACCGTTTTCATGATCCTCAAAAAGGCAGAGTTCTCCTCGGCGACCAGGATATTCGCACTCTGCCCCTTGATTTTCTCAGATCTCAGATGGCATTGGTAGCTCAGGAGGCCTATCTGTTCTACGATACAGTCGAGAGAAACCTGCGCCTGGGAAAGCCCGATGCTACCCCAGAAGAGCTGGTAGAAGCAGCTCGCTATGCCAGCGCCCAGGATTTCATCATGGCCCTGCCAGAGGGCTACGAGACCATCCTTGGAGAGAGAGGCGTGCGCCTATCAGGTGGAGAGAGGCAGAGAATAGCCATAGCCAGAGCACTTCTAAAAGATGCGCCCATCCTGCTCCTTGACGAGCCCACCTCCAGCGTGGATGCAAAGAACGAAGCCTCAATCCAAAAAGCATTGGATCTGCTCAAATCCAACAAAACGGTCCTCATCATCGCCCATCGCTTGAGCACAGTCCGAAATGCCGACAGAATACTTGTAATGGATCATGGACAGATAGTCGAAGCTGGAACGCATAGGGAGCTATTAGATCTCATGGGAATCTACTACAGGCTGGTCGCCGCCCAGTGTCTCGACCTCCCATCCGATGTGCAGTTTCCGAACCAACGCAGAAACTATGAATCAAAGCGGGCGGTCTTTGGGCACGGGGGAGGAAGATGATGTCTTACAGTCTCATGAGTTCAGCCACAGCATCCGTGCTGAGACGACTGATCAAATCTATCCGTCCCCATCTTGGTCTGATGACAATAGCAATCATCTCCGAGGTTTTGAGGCAGGTCTCAGGAATTGGTGTTGCTGTGCTCGGTGCAGTCCTCTTCTCAATGGCTGTGGCCGGAACGATTACTGATAGGCTCTACCCCTATGCCGCAGCTATGATACTTCTCGGCCTGGCACGGGGCTCATTCGGTTACCTGGGACCTTATCTCGCTCATGTAGCTGCCTACCGTATGCTGGTCTCCTTGAGAGATGAGTTCTATCGGGTCATTGAACCCCTCGCTCCCGCAAGACTTGCCCGCCGGCGGACGGGCGACTTGATCACCACAGCCATCTCAGATATTGAATTTTTGGAGCTGTTCTTTGCTCACACAGCAGGACCGACTGTTGTGGCACTGATTATCCCAATTTTGTCCTTAAGCGCTCTGGCCAGCATGAACTTCAACCTGGCCAAGATCCAGCTTCTTTTTCTGGCCCTGCTGGCACTTATGCCTCGCCTGGCATTCTATCTTGGATCGGCTCTCGGAGATCGGATGAGATCGAAGCTGGCAGATCTTCATTCTCATGTGTTGGACGGCCTGCAGGCAATGAAAGAGATCCTGGCATTTGGATATGCCAAAAGGCGTCAGGAGGAGCTATCCAGCAACACTGATGCATTAATATCTCTTCAGGCCAGGCAGGCAAAAAATTCCGGGGTTCAAAGCGCAATCAGTGTCAGCATTGTATCGTCCGGCATCATTATTATCCTCATGACCGGATCTCAACTGGTGGCCACAGGAGAGCTGGCTGCAGGAGACCTCCCGATAGCTACGATATTGGCAGCAAGCGTCTTTACTTCCATGATGAGCGTTGTGGAGGTCTCAAAACAGCTCTCCCTCGCTTTTGCAGCAGCAAGAAGGCTCTTTGTCATTCTCGATGAGGTGCCATCTGTCAGAGACGATGGCCGATCAGCCCTGCCCGGGCCCGAGGAGCTTTCAATCTCCTTTAAAAACGTAGCCTTTGGATACAATCCCGACGAGAAAATGGTTTTGACGGATCTGAGCTTTGATGTGCCAGCAGGATCAACAGTCGCCCTTGTGGGCATGAGCGGAGCTGGCAAGTCCACGGTGATCAGCCTTCTCATGAGATACTGGGATCCGACATCAGGAAGGATAATGCTTGGCGGGCGGGACCTTAAAAGCTATCCGTGCCAAGAGCTTCGAAAGTGCTTTTCAGTTGTGGCTCAGGACATATTCCTGTTCAACGATACAGTTCGGGAGAACATTCGTCTGGGCAGAGCTGATGCCAGCGATGGAGAGGTTGAAGCAGCCGCCACCAAGGCATTAATTCATGATTTCATAATATCGCTTCCCCAGGGTTACGATACAATGGTAGGCGAGAGAGGCATGCGCCTATCAGGCGGAGAGAGGCAGAGGATTGCAATCGCTCGAGCGCTTTTAAAGGACGCGCCCATCCTAGTGCTGGATGAGGCTACATCCAGCCTGGATACAGAGAGCGAACGGGCCATCAAGAACACTCTGGAAAGAGAAAGAGCTGGGAGTACCACCCTCATGATTGCCCACCGGCTGAGCACAGTCGTAGATGCAGATTGCATCATCGTCATGGAGGAGGGAAGAGTGACGGAGCAGGGCAGACATGGGGAGCTGATGGCTCTTGGAGGAAGATATGCTCGGCTGGTGGCGGCCCAATCTTCTTCCAATAACTAAAATCAAAGAGCAATCTTTTGCCCAAACGGAACAATCTGATAAGTTATTTTTCGAAATAGAACGTTCAAATGCGAGTTCAACCTTTTTTAGGCCGTTTCTTTCCTGATAATATGTAGTTCGTTCGAAGCAATCTTTATCTATCGTTCGATAATAGCTGAATATCGCATTGGAAACACAGGTGATCCATCTGCAAATAATGAGATATATAGTACCTACAGGAGTGAGAAGATAGATGACTATGCGAAGACTGTTAGTTGCCATTTGCCTGATGTGCATGGCAGCAACCACATCCCTTGCGTCCATTGATGCCGTTGATCTTGGACCCGCAAGCGTATCTTTGGACTTATCAATTGGAGGATCTTATTCAATCAAAACAGGAGAAATCACCGAATTGGAGCATGATTACGACAAAATGACCTCTGCGTTCCAATATTCGATTTATCCAGCCACAGCGACCTATGAAGGCATATCCAACCAGGTGACGATTGAGGTTCATGAGATGAGCCAATCCAGATCGCTGGATGAGCAAATCTCCGGCAAAAGACAGATATCTGCACTGGAACATTGCCTCGAACAATCCGATATGATGCCCCGCCGGGCAGATTACGAGACGGAATCATATACAATCGACGGTCATGAAGGAATTCTGGCAACAATCGATACTGGCGGTGATAATCCCTTATATATTGCCGGATTCAGTCCTGACGAAAGCAATGGTTCTGGATCGATAGTCTGTTTCATCGGCTCAGATTTCCCCTGGGAGACAACGAAGAGCATCTTCGAATCGGTGAGCGCCAAACTTGCTTAGCTCTAATTCGCTCTTATAACGTTGGGGTAAAGGAGTAGAGAAGATCCATCTCCTTCAGGGGATGAATCGCACCCCTTTCATTACTTTCGCGCCGCCCAGATCAACTATATCTACCTTAATGGCAATCTCTTGGCAACCGTTAAAGTTGTGTAGATGCTAACCAGGAGGGAGTTCCACATGTTGAGAGATTTATTCGACGATGGTTTAAGCATCAGCGAGATTGCCAGACAAACCGGTCACGATAGAAAGACGATTAGTAAATATATAAAAGGCGAGAGTTACAGGCAGAATGAGCGCAGAAGGCATGGATTAGTTCAGATTGATCCCAAATGCATGATCAAGCCTGAGCTGCAAAATGGAAAAGTCTTAAGTATACCTGAGGAAATTTCATTGCCATAATTGGAGATTTTTGAATTGCCATTGACATGGGAGGAAGTCACTAATATCAGCTCCTCGCTAAGCCTGAATCTTTTTTTAAAACATAAGTAAGGAGCACGAATACAAGTGCAGGCGCTGCAATAAGATAAATCAATAAACCGGGCTCTTGTGGAGTTATCAAAAATAGCGAGATATTTGTGACTCCGTGTGCCAGGGAGATGATAGGCAGGCTCTTTGTCAGCCAGAAGAGCAGCCCAAAGACTGCTCCTGCAAAAGATACATACAATAACTCCAGAGGAATCTGATAGCCGCTGTGCATGAATCCGAATATTATGCTAGCCGTCAATAGTCCTGCTTTTGGGCCTATCCTCTCCTCTAATACCGTTTGTAGTGACGATCTGAATATGAATTCTTCTACAAGTCCCACAAAGAAGATCATTGTCACAATCAGGATCATTATATCCTTAATATGTGTGCCTGGAGTGAGAACTTGTGGATGTATCACATTATACTCTCCCCAACCGAGCGCAAAGCCTACTGAAACTGCCAGGGGTAAATAATACCAAAATCCTTTAAATGTCAATCCTGCCTGGCAACGGCCTATAAATCCTTCTTTCAGCAAAAAATATATTGGAATGAACATGGGCGCATAGACAAAAGAGTATGTGTAAAGCGTCAGATTAAAAAAAACGGGCATTGCGACATTCAATAGCCTAAAAAGGGGCAAAAGCATAAGGGCCGGATATATTTTATTGTTTATATATACTGATGATAGCGTCAATATGATCAGATTCAATGCATGAATCATCAGTGCCTGGCTGGGATGGCCGAGAAAGATCAAAAACTCGGCCAGAAGTATCATAAATACTGGTAGAGTCAGATCAAGGCCGTATTTCGCAATGAACTCAGCTCTCATGTAATTCTTATTTATCCTTCTAAGAGATTTAATAGATTCCCTTCAACATCTTCTACCAGCTCAAATATCTGATGAATTGGTCTGTTTGTCTCCTCTGGAAAGCAATAAATACTTTCGCAAATCTCTTGCACGAGATATGAGAATGATTATTGCCTTGTTCTCGCTCCTCGTGTTTGTCTTTTGTTCTACGGCGCAAAATGATTCTGCCGTCGGTCTCAGCAATGCGAGCAGGTCTTATGGGATTGATATGGAGTCAAACGATTCGCTGATAATTCCCCAAATGAGATTTTCGGATAGGGAAAATGGTTCCGTTTCGTCTCTCAACCTTCTTAGGTCTATTCCCATATATTTATCTGGCCAGTCCATAATCGGAAACATTCAGGTGCTCCAGAATCGCAGCGAGTTTGATTGCAGCAGTTCAGGTTTATCGGTATGCATATCTCCATTTAGCCTCACGCAGTTTTTATCTGGCCTACCGGATGCCGCCAGTGTTTCCAGGGTGAATTGCTCCTCTAGGATTAATGACATCAATGATACCAATTGCACAAACAGCTCGGAATTCCAGATCAACGATGCTAAGAGTGGCATGTATGCAGCGTATTTAATCGATGAGACTGATTCAAAAGTGATTGATGCTGTGCCTTTGATATTAACCCAAGAAAATATCGTTCTGCAGATGCCGGATAAGGTGCTTTCTGATGAGCCGTTCATCCTGGTCAAGATGAATACAACGGGACAGGGAAATAGCAGTAAGTTCTTCGCAGCCATCATGCTTTCGCAAAGTGATTATGATAGTATCAGTCTAAATCTATCCAAAAACAAAAGCAACGAGCATATAGATATCACTTTATGCATCGGTGACAGGTCTATGCAGGTGCCAAATCCTCCTCAGGTGTCTACAGAATTTCTTATGAATATGCTTCCTCTCCTGCCACAGAACAGCACCATAGGCCTGCAGGAGTCTACGCAGTCAGGAGCGGATCTTATCCTTCTTACAGATAAACCCTGGAACAGAGGCAATTATATCCTGACCTGCGGGGTATACTCGTCTGAAAAAGGCTTGCTGGGAATTAAGCAGAGCGAGGTCAGAGTGATTTGATACATCTCGCGAACTTTATTATTGTTGTTCTGGTGGGTGGTTGGAATAATCCAAATCAAGCGAAGAATTAAAATGTCTGGAGAGCCAGACGCTATCTTGGATCTTCCTCAATTGTTATCCATGCAGATGAAAGATATATAAAGGAACGTGTCTCAATATCAATGGGTGTCGGAAATTATGAGATTAGTCTGGAGTTTATCTGTGGCCATTGCGGCGTTAATATTATTTGCCTCTTTGCCAGTAGCCGTTTGCCAGAATTCATATAGCGGCAATGCGACTGATATGGAAAAGCAGATGGCAGAATTGAATTCAACTATGGAACGTCTGGTCCAGGATATGGATGCTTTTGATAAGGCAAATGCGACCATCAATTACAGCAGGGAGTTGGTAGATGGTGTATGGTTTAATGTCACCAGCTATGCTAATAAAGATGGTGTAACATTAAAGGAATATCTTGATGCCAGCAACCAGGTCAACCAAACCATGTTGATCGTGCCTGAGGATCTATTGACAACAAAGTCTGCTGGAATTGAGCAAGATGTTTTGACTATCCTTTCCAGTTCAGTTGCTTGCGAATGGATACTCATAAAAAAGACCACTGATTATCCTATCATTATGGAACTCTACAATCCATGCTTGAATCTGAAGCTTCTCGTCAGGAAGGAAGCAGATGGAACCGTATCCCATGTATTCCGTGATTACACTAAAACGAAAGACAATACCTATATTATAATATTCCATCACGACGGTTCCCAGGAAAAGAGCGTTGAGACGTATGAGGGCCTCCCGCCAGAGTGTACTTACTGCGAGAATACTCATGCTTGGGAGTGCAGAGAAGAAGAAGAGGTTGGCCCATTGCCAAGCCCCGAGCCGAATCCCTCCGAGAATCCTGCGCCAACTCCTTTCCCAGCATGATTCTCCAAACCATATTTTTTTGCAACCTGGATTAAATTTATGGGGCGGTTTAATTGTCACGATTCATACTAGTGCTCTTTGTGCTTATGGCATCCGGTATTCCTTCTGCATGTGGCCAGGCTGATTGGATGGATCTGGCTAGCCTGACTGGAGCGTTCACGGATAGAGGCATTGATGTCAATGGCGACGGAAAGCTGGACTATCTCAATATCGACGTTGGTGTAAATGTTATAGTCCCTGGTGAATACAGTCTCTATGGATTTCTATTGGATGGAGAAAAAAAGAAAGTCGTCTGGTCGGCGGATCATAGATCTCTATCCAGCGGCAATCAAACCATGCAACTCACCTTTGATGGGAAGACAATTGAGAAGAGCAAGCTGAATGGGCCGTATTATCTGCATAATGTCTCTTTGAATTGGGGATCGGCTTCTTTGGGCCTGCATTACTGTGATAGGCTTGAGGATGCTCATTACACCACAGCTCGTTACAATGCCAGCGATTTTGTCGATCCTGCAGACAACTGCAAAATCCTATCCGGAACGGGAAATGGCAATCTACTGGTGAGGCTATCTATAGAAACTGCTGTGCCCACATTCTCCGGCAGGTATATGTACGATATTGTGGGTTTGAACATGCCACCAATATCAAGTCCTTATGATGTCTCCAGTACCCTTGCAACAGGGTATAATCTCAGCATTCCTGGCGTCTTTATACCTGGCAAGCCCAATAATTTCACCGTAACTGCCAGCAAGGTCAAGAACATCAACGTTGGCGTGATGAAGCTACAGGGGGACTTGGAGCGCATCTGGGTGAGCTCTATGTATGAAGCTGATGACTCTGGTGTGGCCAGTGCGGAAAACGACCTGATTTCACCCAAGGGATCCTATCATGTCAAGATCTTCGGCGATGCTTTCGAGAACGAGACTGAGGTAGATCTGCGGATGTCTGTAGAGAAAATCCTGATGGTTAACGGGCCGTTTAACCTGCTTATAAACACCACGGGATTTCCGGACGGTAGATATAGCTTAAATGCTAGGGCTCTGAATGGGTCATTCAGTTTCGAGGAGATCTCTCTGGGAGATCAGGTGAATTAGCGTCAGAGCAATGGATCTGCGTTTAAGAGGCGAGGAAGCGATGAAGTTGGATGCCACAGGCTTAAGGGCAATTTCTTCATTTTTTATAGTATTAATATTATTTGCCTCACATGGCCTGGCATTTGATATCACGCCGACAAATCCGATGCCCGGGCAGGAGATAACCATATCAGGCGCGGCCAAGCCGGGCGAAGCCCTCACATTTGAGTCCAGCTTTGTCATGAATCTTCCGATTTCCGGGGGGCAATATGAATATGAGACGACCATTCAGGTTCCACAGAAGCCCAACCGCTTCACTGTATCGGCAAAAAACGTGCAGGATCTGAATGCTGGCGTTAAGGTCATCATCTGGATCACCAAGAGCTTTCAGGCTAGCGGTGGAGCAGTTCGTCTCTCTCAGGCAGATGTGCCTCCTGGCAGATACAACCTGAAGATGTTTGGCAATGCCCTTCCAGAGTCGACAGTGGTCCCAGTTGATATCAAAGCAGAGACTCAGGTGGTGGCGGACTCAAGTGGCCAATATGAGCTGGTCATCGACACCACTGGGATTCCTGCTGGATTATATCAAATACGGGGCGCATCAGAAACAAAGACCATATGTCTTGGCGGCTCCTGCACTGATGCTAGGTCAGCCTCCCAGAGTTCTCTCGTAGGCAGCGATACTGAAAGCAGCGAGATTGATGCATCTGATGCATTTGGCGAATCGAACGCTGATGGTCGGACTGCGAAGAAAAGAACCAGCAAACCAGTGGGAGTCAATCCAGAAACGATAAAGTGGTATGCTGCGCAGGTAGGCCTCTCGGCCAAAAATTCCAGCCAGTATGATGAGGCGGAAGAGCTGCTTCGAAAGAGACTTGCCGGAGGGTACTGGAAGATAATTGGCCGGGGCGAGCCCCTTACGGAGGAGGCAGGAGACTGCCTGCAGGAGTATTGCCTGGTTAGGGGAACAGATGCGTGCACGGTTTGTCGGGATAAGGATATCATACTCAAGGGCGGCAGCGAGCTCGTGACAGCGGCAGACACGGTCAGCAATAGTATCAATGATACGACAATCTCACAGGTCTCTTTTGACCAGAATAGGTCTAATTCGGACCAGACAGTGTCCTATCGGGATACTGGCATCGTAAGCAAGGTAGAAGACTGGATTTTCGGTTGGATACGCAAGCTATTTGGAGGACAGTAAGTGATCTCTTTAAAGCTGAAGGCTATTCCCTCGGACCTTCTAGCGTCCGTAATTCTAGCGCTGGCAACACTTGTCTTCGTCTTAACGCCGCTATCTTACCTACCGGTTCGCATTCCATTGGGACTGCTTATGGTCCTTTTTGTGCCGGGGTACACTCTGATTGCTGCCCTTTTCCCAAAAAAGGGGGACCTGGACGGAATTGAGAGGACGGCATTGAGCTTTGGCCTGAGCATAGCTGTGGTGCCGCTTATTGGTCTAGGCCTGAACTACACTCCCTGGGGAATCAGGCTCACTCCTGTGGTCGTGTCCCTAGCTGTATTCACGGTTGCCATGTCATTTGCGGCCTACTGGAGGCGCATGAGCCTGTCCGCGGAGGAGAGGTTCTCTATTCATTTTCGCGAAACGGTCGGCGCCTGGAAGAGTGAGGTTTTAGCCGACAGCAAATCGCGATTGGACAAGGCCCTGACTGTGATATTGATAATAACCATAATCATGTCAATCGCTGCCCTGGTCTATGTGATTGTGACACCCAAGCAGGGTGAGAAGTTTACTGAGTTCTATATTCTGGGTCCTGGTGGAAAGGCCTACGATTACCCTACAAATGTCCTAGCAGGCAACAACAGCACTGTAATTGTAGGGGTGGGAAATCATGAGTACCAGACAGTGAACTATACCATGAAGATCATCCTGAACAACACCCCCTGGGATAACGTCACAGCCGAAAGAATTCCGAAATATGATCTTGGCGGGATTTATCCTGTGATGAGCGTGAATCTGACTGTTGAGCATAACAAGACTCGCGAGATGCCGATAGCGTATTCTCTCAATCATACAGGAGACCTGCAGAAGCTCGAGTTTCTCTTATATCGCGAGGGCAACTTCACAAGTTCTTATCGGGATCTGCACCTATGGGTTAATGTGTCTCAGAATAAATCAAATCCATCAAATCTGGATGTGTACAAGAATCGGGCTGAGTTTTTAGACCGAAAATAGACTGGGATCGATGGAACTGGAATTGAGATGGTCAGAGGCAGCTTTGGATCATTGGGAATTGGCCTGAAGTTGGCTTGTGCTCTCTTCACTTTTTCCCGGTTTTTCTCGGCCCATGCGTCTCAGGGTGTTTCCATTGACCCGGATCTTCTTTCTGGCCTCTTCTACCTCATCGCGAAACTGCATCAGGTCCTCAAAGCAGCTCATAACGGCCTCCTTTGTAGCAGTCCTATTGCTCGGCTGTTATTTATATGAGATTTTCGTTTTGTTGATAAGCAGACGAATAGCTGAGAATGCGGGTGTGAGGGGATGAAGGATCTTAAAGTCAAGGCTGTGGCGAAGGTTTCCCAGGAGTCTGTCTTCTCGGCTCTGGCAATTGCTGCTTTAAAGGTCCGGGCCAACAGGATCTCCGCCAACCAGATCATCAGGGCTGGAGGGTTCGAGCTGATTGTGGCCGATGACGAGAACGGAGACGGCCTGGTGGTTCAGATGATCCTGCCGATGGAGCAGATGGAGGCCATTGCTATAGCCAGGGCCAGCGAGATAGATGAGGCCGCTATTGCGTGGAATGAGCATGAGTGGCGCGAGTGGCTCGCGGGATTTTGGGCGGAGCTGGGCCGGTACCTGCTAAAATGGCAGGATGTGAGAGTGCGTCGCGGGCCTGGGGAGAATGTAACGATCGAGAAGGCTGTGAGCAGATAATGCTGGAATTTTTCAAATATGTCTCATAGCAAAGCAGCTTGGAATGAAATCCTGTGAAACGGTTGTGAATATGATAATAATTAGGGGCCGGGACCGGGATTCGAACCCAGCTCGAGGGATCCACAGTCCCTCAGGATAACCACTACCCTATCCCGGCACGCCACAATTGCAGTCTACTGCAAGGAGATAAAACTTTCCCCGCAATAGGCCTTTCCTGTGACATCCACAACCATGGTGACCAGATCCTCCAGGCGGTTGATGTAGTAAACCTGGCCGAGGCTTGAGAGGGCCTCTTCCACATGCCTGTCCTTGTAAGCCTGGTCTATGCAGAAGAGCACGAAGTGGCCCGCTTGTGCGGCTCTCCTGATCTCCTCCCATTCCTGGTAAAGATTCTGGATGTGGGTGTCTGTGATGCAGAGGATGAGACAGCCGGGACGCTCTTCAGCCATCTCCCTTATCGCTTTTCCTGGTATGTGCGTGCGAGTCGAGAAGAACTCCACCAGAACGTTCTCGACAGAGCCGAGGTCTCGCGTCCAGGGCGCGACCAGATATTTCTCGCTGAAGTTTATGGCCGCAACCTGCGCACCCTTGCTATAGGCAAACGAGCAGGCCTTGAAGGCGGCGATGGTAGCCCGATGTGTCTTGGTCCCCCAGGTCGGCCCCTCCATTGAGCGGCTGCTATCGAGGACGACGAGCAGATCGGGCACAGCTTCGCCCGCGGGTGCCAGTCGTCCTGTCTCCTCTGAGCGCTTGAATGTGGTGACGCCTGGTATCAGCCACGGCGCGAGGCTCAGGGAGTAGGAGACATCCAGCTCGCTGAAGGGATCGGTCAGCCGCCACTTCACGGGCGACGAGGGATAGCTCTCGCTTCTGGCGCGCGGTGTCTCTCGAATCACTATGCTGTAGCTCTGATCGCGATACCAGCGCGCCAGGTCTCCTTTCAGCCCGAGGACTGCCATCACCTTTTCGTACCTGGCAATATCCTGGTTTGCAGCGCTTGATAGCGGCAGGACATCGGCATTTCCATTCAATATCTCCAGGCATCTGATCTGGCCGCGCCCGAGGATTCCTGGAAGAAAGGGCTCAAGAATCCTTGCCATCTGTCTGCACTGCCGGGGCCATAGGCTCTTGTCTCTGATGCCCGGAGAAAAGAGCCTTGCCAGATGATCCACCTCCGGTCGAGAGCATGATGGCAGAGCAGCCCTCCAGTAATCTTTTAAGAATCCCAGAACAACTCGGTCCAGAGGCATCAGCCGCTCGCCCTGCATGGAGAGCCTCCTCCAGCCCATGAGCACCTTTCTCTCGTCCTCCTCGCTCCTCTCCAGCCGGAATGAGTCCACAACAATATCAGAGAACAGATTGACGAGATAACGAGCCGTGCTGATGTCAGGCTTTTTCAGGCCGTCCAATGCCGCCTGGGCCAGATGCCCCGCCTCCCCCAAGGAACGAGGACAGAATATGTAATGGACTATGAGATGATCAAAGAGGTTTTCGATATATAACGGGCCCTGGGCGAGCATCTCGCTTGTTATTGTGATCTGGTAGTTGCCGAAGGGAAACTCTCCGGATTTCTCAGATGCTCCAGGACGGGGCAAAGGCAGAATCGGCCAGTGCCAGTTCTCCCGAGACCTCTGCCAGACATCACTCCAGTTCAATGACATCAACAGCCGCCTCAGGCCCAAATCCGCCTGCTGCAATGCTTCCGCCTCTTTTGCGCCACCCAGCCCTCCTTCCGGCAATACCCTTGACCTGGATCCTCCCGCCGCTCATGAGAAGCCCCAGATACTCTCCGGCGTCGCCCGACACGTTAAGGCTTCCTGAGCGCATGAGCCATCCAGCCCTCTCTTTGCATGAGCCCATCACGGTTATGCGACCACCACAGTTTCCAATGCCCAGAAACTTGCCCGCGTCACCGAGAATTACACCAAATCCTTCACGCATGCTTCTAAATCCATAGTCCCGGCATCCTCTGGCAATGATCCTGCCTCCTTGCATCTCCTGGCCAAGATGGTCTCCGGCCTTTCCCTTTACTACAATCCTTCCCCCTCTCATCCTCTCGCCGACGTGGTCTCCTGCCTCAGGAAGGATGATTGTTCCATGTCTTAGCTCCAGGCCCACATAATCCCTTGAGGGAGGCTTTAATGGTGCGGAGCTTCTCTCTGCTGCCAGGCTCGTGAGGTACCCCCATATCATGGAATATTTCTTTTTTGGGTCGGAAGAGATGAGCAGGTCCAGCTGGTTATTGTCTTCGGGCACCAGCTCCTCAACTGCCTCGCGGCTGGGCTTGTTTCCAACTCGGTCAGCCAGATCCTCCAGGCTGAATATCATATCGCCTTCTCGCGTCTTCAGCCTCTTGCCAGGTCTCTTCTTCTGATAGGCCGAATCCATGAATGAAGACAGCTTCATGAGAGATCTTCCAGAGCCGGAATGAAGTCCAGTCGTGCTATGGGATCATCGAACAGAGAAAGCTCCTCAATGGCCTTTGCCGCAGTTGTCTCTCCATCCACCGCCCGCGAGAATATTCGATTCATCTCCTCTCTTTCATTCATTGTCCGGTTTATGCTCTTCTCTACAAGTCCTGCCACATAGGCCAGCTTCCCGTCACCAAAGTACGGCGGCATCTCAAGAGCATGGCGCATCGGTGTGGTCCTGTGCCAGATGACGTAGGGCGCTATGGCCTTGAGAACCTCCAGGTCAGCGTCTCGATTCAGAAGAAATGCAAAAGCCCTGCAAAATATCCTCAGATCCTGTCGCACCCTGTCCGAGAGCCCCTCGTCCACCTGCCAGCAGATGGCCTCTGGATTGTTCTGGTAATGGCAGCCAGAACAGAGTCCAAGAGATGGCTTGCTCGAAGATAGCTGCGTCTTGTCGTAAAACGGTGCTCTCTCGCAGAGGGTGAAATCCCTGATCAGACAGAGTATGGCCAGCTCCACCTGGCCGGAGAGATGCTTCTCTGCCACCATCCCCGGCAAGGATGAAAACTCCTGGGGGGTGAAGCGCGGGAGCTGATCTGCCAGATCCCTGACATCTTTCTCTCGTTCTGACAGGAGAATGCCTGCCATGAAGTCTGGCTGAGTGGCTGGAACGCAGGCAGAGATCCTGTCTAGAATGGCCTCATCTAGCGGGTAGGTAGATGAGAACTCCGGGTTCATGGTAGCGAAGTAGCATGTGTCTCCTGGTCTGCAGAGCTGTCCAGCGTAACTGATCTTTCTCTTCTGCAATATCTCCAGGAAAAGGTTCTGCTTGCCGCTTGGAAAGCGATTGATCTCGTTGATGAGCTTCCAGTTAGAGGCAGCCCAAGCAGTCCAGAGCACCTGGGTTGGACCTGCACTGGAGTCTGCCCACTGTCTGGGATCAAGAAAGCCTACGATTTTCTCTTCGGTCTGCTCAGGGTGGCCTGTGACCATGATATCCTCAACCTGGTCGAAGTCCATCGACAGAAAGGAGGAGCCCAGCAAGTTGATGAGTGTGGTTTTGTTGGCGCCCATTCCCCCATAGAGAAGGACAGCGCGGCCTCGCAGGCAGGAATTGGCTATGGAGAAGTAGAGCTGTGCGTTGACCCTCTGCATGCCTATGGCTAGATCCTTTCTGCCCACATGTAACCGTTGTTCCTCTAATGACGCTATGAGTTGTTGTATCTTTTTATGGGGATCTGGCATAAAAAGAGGGCTACATCGCCTGCAATATTTAAAATGACCGAGTGAGGAAGAATAGCAAAAGTCATTTGGGTAGGAGGGAAATTACGTTTGACTTTTGCCGAACTCAGGTACGACTCTTGACGAATATAAGCTTTTCGCCTATGGAAAAGAAGCAAACGTCGATATTAATGGTGGGCAAAAGTCTGTATCTTGGGAGGGATTGATGGCCGTCGACTTTTGCCTACCATGTCTACGTCATTCAACGATATAAACCTTTCTATGTTACTGTATGCGATACTGTTCGGTTATTAGGAGGGGGAGCAAAAGTCAGTAAATAGGAGGTCTTCTCGCGCTTGACCTTTGCATGGTCTGGCAACGATCATCAACGTATATAATTGTTTCCGTTAATGTCAATTGACGAATGAATGGCGGATCATTTTTTGGCGGTCAGTTCAGACAGGCAAAAGAGTCATTATCGTTGTCGATGTTTGTACACTATTATGATCTACACAGTCACTTTCAATCCTGCTCTGGATCGTACCATCTGGATTGAAGACGGGAATTATGGCCCGACCAGATGTCATCAAGCCCAATATTCATGAGCTTTCCGAGAGGGTATGAGGGTGATGTCTTGGATAGGGGGCGCGCACAAAGGTGGTCTGCGCTGGCAAAGAGAGCACAGACTAGCAGGCATTCTTGGAACGGCTCCATGATCAGATCCGCATCAGCGGAGCGGCGGGCAACGCCACCGGCAGAAATATTCGCCAGAAACCTCTGGCTGATGCCGTGCTGCTTTGCAATGCGGTCTTTGCCATAACCGTGGAGAATGCCGGTGTGGATGAGGCCTACAGGATCTACCTTGGAGACTGAAGCGGGGAGACAGAAGCCGGATAGTGCAAGCCAGAGGAGTCCGAAAGAATGGCAAAGCTCGTATTGCTGCGGCACGGCCAGAGCCTCTTTAACAAGGAGGGCAGGTTCACAGGCTGGATGGACATAGATCTGTCCGAGCGGGGCCGGGCTGAAGCCGGGGAGGCGGGCAAGCTCATGAAAAGCTCCGACCTATCTTTTGATATCGCATTCACCTCAGTTCTCAAGCGCGCCATCCGGACGCTTTGGATAGTGCAGGACGGGATGGACCTGATGTGGGTGCCTGCTCTACCCAGCTGGCGGCTGAATGAGCGCTTTTATGGTGTGCTGGAGGGGGAGAGCAAGGCGGAGATGGACAGGAAATATGGAGCCGGGCAGGTCCATCTCTGGAGGAGAAACTTTGTAGAGCGTCCTCCTGCGGTCGATACAGACGATGAGCGCTATCCTGGCATGGATCCACGCTACCGGGATGTGCCGGAGAGCTTGCTTCCCAGAACCGAGTCGCTGAAGGATACACTGGAGCGCGTTCTGCCCTTCTGGCGTGCCCTGATCGCCCCGGAGCTGGAAAAAGGCAAAAACGTCCTGGTCGTCACTCACGGCAACACCATCCGCGCCCTGATCAAGCATCTGGAGTGCATCTCCGACCAGGATATCGAGAAGATAGAGGTCGGCACTGCCAAGCCTCTGCTCTACGAGCTGGATGGTCAGATGAGGCTCGTGGGCAGGTCCTATCTGGGACTTCCTCGAACCGGCAAGAATGGAAAATAAGATGCAGTGGAAATTTCTGGGAGTGTTGGTTAAAATGTCTTATGCGGTTGAAATTATAACGATTGAGCGAAAGGAGGAGCTGATAGAGCAGTATGCCCGCCAGGTGCTCTATGAGGTCAAGTCTGAGATTTATGGCTGCTGCATCAAGCTTCTGACAGGCAGCTCCAGAATCAAGAACGCCTGGGAGGAGAGCTTCTATTTTGCCTCGCAGAACCTTCGCTCCCACGGCAGGCTCTATGTTCTGGAGGACATGTCTGTAGGAGTGAACCGGGTGTTTTACGATCCCCATTCAAAGAGCTGTTTTCTCTTCAATTTAGACTACTACGGCTGGATCAAGTCCCTGGCGCTCTCTGTTGCTGGTGACATCCTGGAGGACAATCATGGGATCTACTCAGTGCACGGGGCCTGCCTGGATGTGCGGGGACGTGGCGTCTGCATCCTGGGCGGATCGGGAGCCGGCAAGACCACTCACACCTATGGTCTCCTGCGCCAGCCAAAAGTGCGCGTCGTCTCTGACGACTGGTTATTTGCCAGGGTTTTTGGCGACGATGTCCTGGCCTACAGCTCTGAGAAAAATTTCTACATTCGAGCCGACCTCGCCGATATCTGGAAGGAGTTTTCAGGGCTGGTGGACAAAGCCGTCCTGGATGAGAAGGGGCGAGCGGTTGTGGACCTCCGGTGGGTGATAGGCAAGGGGCGAATCCTGCCGCTGACGACCCTTGAAAACGTGATTGTCCTCAAGCGAGACCCCTCTTCTGAGGAGACCGTGCGAGAGTTGGTGGCAGAGGAGGCGCTGGCCATACTGGAGGCTAACGGATACTTCAATCCGCATCTGCTTGTGAAGAGCGAATTCAAGCGCAGGCTGCGGAGCCGATTCTTCAGAGAGCTGTTTTCTCGGACTCGCGTGTACGAGGTCAACACGAAAGGAACGCCAGAGGAGAGCCAGAGGGCGATAGGGGAGATCCTGACGGACAAGCAGCAAGAAGTGTTTGTCATAGACAAAGGGAAAACTAGATGACTCTTCGCTGAATTCTGTGGGTTGGACTGAACTGAGGGGTCAGACATAAATTTTTCTTTGTGGCTTTGTGGTAATACTTCGCACGCTGATCACCACAAAAGCACAAAGCCACAAAGGCCTCATGGCTCATTATGTCCACAATGATCAGCATTTTTCTGATCGTCTGCTATTTGCTGGAAGGAACGCAAATCACTTAACTCCGGCGCCTTACGAAGAATGACAGATTAGATTTCTTTCGCCCCGCACCGCATACCTTTAGATACTTTGCCCACTCACCTCAAGTCCGAAAATGCCTGCTGATCCTGTCGCTAAATGGGAGGAGTTTCTCCGTTCCCGATACTGGGATGACCTGCTGGAGCTGGCCGACTCCTACCCGGATGAGAGAAGCCTCATAGTCAAGTTCTCGGACCTGGACCGCTTCGACCCGGAGTTTGCCGAGGAGCTGCTTGAAACCCCGGAGCCGATCCTGGAGGCAGCCCACGCTGCCCTCCTGGAGCTGGACCTGCCGATGGACGTTTACCTCGAAAAGGCGCACGTGAGGATTGCGGAGCTTCCGCGCCACTTCAAGACACGCGAGCTGCGTTCAGATCACATAGGCAAGCTCCTGTCAATTGACGGGCTCGTGAGAACAGCAACCGAGGTGCGGCCAAAGATCGTCTCAGCCGCCTTCCAGTGTGGTAGATGCGGCTTTACCTTCTTTAAAGAGCAGACCGGCAACAAATTCGAGGACCAGAACCTCAAATGCATGAACCAGGCCTGCGACCGGGGCGGGCCATTCAAGCTTCTCCTCGCCCAGTCCAAGTTCGTTGACGCCCAGAAGATCAGGGTGCAGGAATCGCCCGAAGACCTGAGGGGCGGAGAGCAGCCCCAAACACTTGATGTCGAGCTTGAGGATGACCTGGCTGGCCGGATTTTTCCAGGAGACCGGGTGATCGTCAACGGCATTCTCAAGTCCTACCAGCGCACCTCTCCACAGCAGGGCAAGAGCACCTACTTCGACCTCTTCCACCGCGGATTGTCGGTGGAGATGAAGGAGCAGGAGTTCGAGGAGATAGACATCGATCCCGAGGAGGAGAAGCTGATCCTGGAAATGTCCTGCGATCCTGAGATCTACGAGAAGATCAGGAGTTCCATTGCCCCTTCAATCTACGGCTACGAAGATGTGAAAGAGGCGCTGGCGCTTCAACTGGTCTCAGGCTTCGAAAAGCACCTGCCCGACGGCGCACGCATCCGGGGCGATATCCACATCCTGCTTGTGGGTGACCCTGGAATAGCCAAGTCCCAGCTCTTGCGCTACATGATCAAGATCTCGCCCCGCGGCATCTACACCTCAGGCAAAAGCTCCACATCCGCGGGCCTCACTGCGACAGCAGTCAAGGACGAGCTGGGCGACGGACGATGGACAATTGAGGCCGGAGCACTGGTTCTCGCAGACAAGGGCATCGCTGCCATAGATGAGATGGACAAGATGGGCAACGAGGACAAGAGCGCTCTGCACGAGGCGATGGAGCAACAGAGCTATCATCCTCAGACTGAGGTCCAACTGGCAGATGGACGAAAGGTGTTGATGGGCGAGTTTGTGGATAATCTGATGGCGGCTCGGCCTTCTGAGATAATTGCCGGAAAGGATTGCGAGATACTGCAGCTTCAGGGTGAACTCAAGATAAAAAGCACCGACATGAGTCGCATCTTCGATCTACCGGTGGATCGGGTAAGCCGGCACCGGGCATCAGATCACTTCATTGCCATATCCTACTCTAACGGCAAGAAGATCCTAGTTACTCCTGAACATCCTATCTATGTCTGCAAAGATGGGGTCGCTTGCGTTCCAGCTTGCCATACAAAGCCTGGCGATCTCGTCCCCGCATCAGAATTGAATGGTATTGGATGCTTAAAAATTGTGGACGTTAAAATTGTGGAAAACCTGGGGGAAAACTCTACCGATTATGTTTATGACCTCACAGTCGAGCCGACTCACACCTTCATCTCCCAGGGTCTTATTCTGCACAACACTATCAGTGTCGCCAAGGCCGGCGTCATGGCCACCCTCAAGTCTCGCTGCTCGCTTCTGGCCGCCGCCAATCCAAAGCTTGGCCGCTTCGACAAATACGAGCCCATCGCTCCCCAGATCAACCTCACCCCTGCCCTCATGTCCCGATTCGATCTGATCTTCGTCCTCACCGACGATCCGGACAGCAAGAGAGACTCGGCCATCGCCCAGCATATCCTGAAGAGCAACTATGCAGGTGAGCTGGCCACACAGGCTCCCTGGAATTCGGATATCTCTCAGGGCGACATCGAGGACGCAATGGTCGTGATCAAGCCGATAGTCGATCCGGAGATGCTTAGAAAGTACGTGGCTTATGCCAGAAAGAATATCTTTCCTACCTTGAGCGAGGAGGCCAAAGAATACTTCCTCAGGTACTACGTCAGCCTGAGGAGCCAGGGGCAGGACACCAACAAGCCCGTGCCAGTTACCGCACGGCAGCTTGAGGCGCTCATCCGTCTCGGCGAGGCAAGCGCTAGGCTCAGACTCTCTCCAAAGGTCACCCTGGACGATGCCAAGAGGGTCGTCAAGATCCTTGAGGCATGTCTGCGAAAGGTTGGAGTCGATCCAGAGACGGGATTTTTGGATGCCGACATAATTGCCTCAGGCACAACCAAGAGCAGCCGGGATAGAACCAAATCAGTGATCGATATCATCCGGGACATAAGCAAAGAGCTGCAGGGTCCAGTTCCAAGAGACGACGTCTTAAACAGGGCTGAGGAGCTGGGAATAGAAAGAGCTAAAGCGGAAGAGATCATCGATCGCATGAGACGAGATGGAGATATATTTGAGCCGAGACCTGGAATGTTGAAGCTACCTTAAATAAGAGAACGCCATGATTGCCATGTCCGATATGCCTCACGAGATGGAAAAAAAAGAGATGTATTTGAAAACATATCAGCAGGGAAAAGAGACCCTTGTCGCAGTCTGTGATTGCGATGTATTGGGCTGCAAATTTGCGCAGGGACAGCTTCGGCTGGATGTGAGCACCGACTTCTTTGGCGGTGATGCTGCCTCGTGCACTGAGGTTGAGAAGGCACTGGCCTCGGCAACTATGGCAAACTTCGTTGGATGCAAGACAGTCGAGCATGCCATCTCCCTGGGATATGTGGAGAAGGACTGCGTCCTATCCATCGACGGAGTCCTCTACGCTCAGATGGTGCGAATGTGAGACAAGCAATATGTCCCCGCTGCGGCCAGCCCACCGATGACGGGTTCTGCAGACAATGCATCCAGGAAACGACGAAGCTTGTGAGCTGTCCCGATCTGGTGGAGGTCGTCGTCTGCTCGATATGCGGATCTCAGCAGATAAATGGCAAGTGGCAGCTTCCCAATGAGAGATCTCTGGAGGAGCTGGCGTCACAGGCTGCAGTAGATTCTCTGTGGCTTCATAAGGAGCTGACCGGGCAGGAGATAGATATCGACCTGAGGACCGTGGGAGCTACTCGCTATATCGCCCGCTTGGTTGTTGCAGGCAATTTCAGGGGCAAGGACATAAGCGAGCAATGCGAGATTCCAGTTCGCATCAAACGGGTGGCCTGCGAGCGATGTAGTCGCATGGCAGGAAAATACTTCCAGTCGACGGTCCAGTTGCGTGGAAACGCTACCCGAACGCTTACCTCTCTAGAGATCGAGGAGTGCAAGAAGATGGCCAGGGATATGGCAGACTCTGGCTACCACGGTGGGGATCAGCTCTCCTTCATTCAGGAGATGAAAGAGGTCAAGGGCGGCCTTGATATCATTTTAGGGTCTACTCAGCTAGGCAGACGCATGGCCCGGGCTTTCGTGGAACACTTTGGTGGCCATCTATTGGAGACAGCAAAGCTTGTCGGAAAGAAGGACAACCGGGATGTCTTCCGCTCCACATTGCTTGTCAGATTCCCCAGGCTTAAGCGTGGGGATATAGTCCCCTTCCGGGGAGAACTCTTTGTTGTGGCCGGTTTTGACAGCAAGGCCACGCTTATCGCAGCTCTTCGAGATGGTCGCAGGTCTTCTATGAATGAAGAAGATGCCAAGACCATTGCGGTTTTAGGAAATAAGGCCGATGCGCTCTTTGCGACAGTGATCTCATATGACGATGATGTTATAGAGATCATGGACCCGCAGACATTCCGTTCAGCTCTCGCGGCTCGTCCCAAGGGCATGGAAGTCCTTTGTGGCGAAGAGGTCAAGGTAGTAAGAACGGGGGATGGATTCGTTGTATTGTAGGATTTTTTATATATTATGAATGAGTTTAAGCGCTTTGTATTCACCCACAAAGTTCTTAAACTAGCTTTGTGCAACTTTAACTGGTAGAAGCACGCATTTGAGCTTCAAATCACATGATGATTAAGCCCTAAGTGGAACTTGGGGCGATGAAATGCCAGCTAAGTGAGGACAAAAAGGGCTCATGTGTGGGCATTTCTATCAGATGTTCCATGATATTGGCAAATGGACACTGAAATAGTTGGATGAATCTCATATTCACATCATTCACTGCTCACTGCCTGCCTGAAAGTCGGCATGGCCACAATTGCGAAAATGGGTCGCGAATCGGCCTTTCTAGGCCGTGGTTAGCTTTGGCTTTAAGGGTATGGGTGTGGCTTTTATCTAACTATTTTAAAATAAGAGGTGTCTTATATGCAAAATGTTGATACAACTAAATATGTTATTTATGCAGATATAACGGCTGAGGGAATAGTCGAGCGACCCGATGTGGTCGGCGCTATCTTCGGCCAAACTGAAGGCCTGCTGGGATCCGACCTGGATCTGAGAGACCTCCAAAAAACGGGTAGGCTTGGTAGAATTGATGTCCAGATCACCTCCAGTGGCGGAAAGTCCAGCGGCACCATATCCATTCCGTCAAGCTTCGATAAGGTAGAGACTGCGATCTTGGCTGCTGCTCTCGAGACTATCGATCGGGTCGGTCCATGCATTGCCAGAATCGCAGTAAACCGCATTGAAGACGTGCGTGCCTCCAAGAGGAAATACGTCATAGAACGGGCCAAGCGCATACTGGTTGAGATGTTCGATGAGAACATTCTGGAGACGGAGGAGATCACCGAGGAGATCAAGCAGTCCGTTAGAGTAGAGGAGATAACTCACCTTGGCAAAGACAGCCTGCCTGCTGGCCCCAATGTTATGGACTCGGATGCTATTTTGGTTGTGGAGGGCCGTGCGGATGTTCTCAACCTACTCAAGTACGGCATCAAGAACTCTGTGGCTGTTGGCGGGACCAATGTGCCGCCGACAATTGCTGATCTCTGCGCCAAGAAGGTCGTAACGGCCTTTACCGATGGCGACCGTGGGGGTGAGCTGATCATCAAAGAGCTTCTCCAGGTGGCAGACATAGACTTCGTGGCCAGGGCCCCGGAGGGCAAGAGCGTCGAGGACTTGACCCAAAAGGAGATTGTCAGGGCGCTGCGCCAGAAGATCCCTGTTGAGCAGGTGCTCGATCAATACAAGATCAAGAACCAACCTAAGAAGAGGCGTGAGATTACCACCAAGAGAAAGAGCCTCATCCGCGAGAAGCCTTTTTGTGTTCGAAACACCGCCGAGAGGGCGGAGGCAATAGCGCCTCGCAGAATTGTGCCTCATGATGTCGTGGCCAAACCCGAGCCCGTAATAGAAATAGTAGCTCCTGCGGCTCCTGAGCCCGTTCCCGAGCCCCAGCCTGAGAAGGAGTGGTTCCGACATCATATTGATGAGCTGGATGGAACTCTCTCTGCCAGGATCTTGGACCGGAACCAAAATGTCCTCAAGGAGGTGGCCGTCAGGGATCTGGCCCGCGAGCTGAAGGAGGCCAATGGGGACGTGAACGGCGTGATCTTCGATGGAGTCGTAACCCAGCGCATCTTGGACATTGCAGCCGAGAAGGGAGTGGAGTACCTAATCGGGGCAAAGATGGGAAATATTGCGAAGAGCCCGTCCTGTGTAAAGGTTATAACCAAAGAGGCATAGAATCCTTGCCTCTTCCACTTCAAGCTACATATTTTTTTAGCGTTATTTTGAATTTGATTTATCTACCGTGAGGTTACTTTAAATGGAGTTCAAGCAGTGCATTGTGATCAGAGAGGATCTGAAGCTTTCGGCTGGAAAGCTGGCTGTCCAGGTTGCTCATGCCGCAGTAATGGCTGTGGAACGGGCAGAAAAGATGGATCGATCGACAGTCTCAGATTGGAAGTCCGAGGGCCAGAAGAAAGTAGTGCTTAAGGTGCCGGGAGTGCCAGACCTCTACAAGCTGCGGCTAGAAGCAGATCAAGCGGGCATTGCAAGTGCCATTGTGATCGATGCCGGGCTCACCGAGATTCCTGCAGGGACGGTCACGGCTTTGGGTCTTGGCCCAGCTCATGGAAAGCTGATGGACAAGGTGACGGGCAAGCTCAAGCTCGTCTAAGTACGTCCAATGGCACTAATAGCTGCACTAATATATAAAGAGACAAAAATGATTATCGCTAGCATTCAGGACAGGTCTCTGGGCATGGATTATTATATCACGAACAGCCCAGGATGTGGGGGAATAATCAAGAGCCTTGCTGAGGACTTCTCCGTCACCGAGGTTTTTGAAGAGTTGAGATATGAGGGCGGAAGATATCTGGTCCTGGATATAGAAAAGACCAATTGGGATACCCACCACCTCATCCGGGAGATGGCAAGAAAGCTGGGCATCAGCCAGAAGAGGTTCGGCTGGGCTGGAACCAAAGACAAGAGGGCAGTCACATCTCAGAGAATCAGCATCATGAACCTGGATGAAGCACAGCTATCAAAGATCAACCTTCCGGACCTCAAGATCAAGGTGCTGGGCAGGACCAACAGGGCGGTGGGGCTTGGAGACCTGCTCGGCAACAGGTTTGCCATAACCATTCGAGATCTCTCCTGCCCTCGGCCGGAGGCCACAATGTCACTCATCACCGGGGAGATTGCAGGGGGGCGAGGAGTTCCCAACTACTTTGGGATACAGAGGTTCGGAGACCGCCGGCCTGTGACTCACCTGGTTGGCGAGGCCCTGGTCAGGGGCCAGGTGGAAGAGGCAGTCTACATTTATCTGGCCCGGTCCTTTGCGGGCGAGCTTCCTCGTACCAGAGAGGCCAGGGAGAAGCTGTGGGCTGATCGTGACATAGCTGCTGCTCTCAAGCAGTATCCTGAGTATCTGCACTATGAGCTGGCCATTCTCAACTATCTGGTGGGGCATCCTGGCGATTATGCTCACTCTTTTGACGTCCTGTCCGTAAATCTAAGGCGCCTCTTTGTGCATGCCTATCAGTCCTATCTCTTCAATAAAATTCTCAGTCGCCGTCTGGCAAGAGGCATGTCGCTCTACAGGGCCCTGGTAGGCGATGTTGTCTGCTTTTCCAGAAATGGTCTGCCGGATATAAGTAAAACTCAGAAGGTCACACCTGACAACGAGGTGGCGATCGATCGGTTGGCTGAGCGAAGCCGGGCGTTTCTGACTCTGCCGCTCATTGGATTTGAGACAGCACTTGCAGATGGCGTTGGTGGCGAGATAGAGAGAGTGATCCTGGCAGAGGAGGCAATCACTCCTGAGAACTTCAGGGTAGACGCAAACCCTGACCTCGGATCGAGGGGCACCAGGCGTGCTGCCATCTGTCCTGTCGCCCCGCAGGTCAATGTTATGGACAGTCGGGCAGAGTTGCAGTTCGTTCTGCCCAAAGGAAGCTATGCCACTGTTGTATTGAGAGAGTATATGAAGGGTCATGATGCAATCGAGATTCAATCAAAGGATTCAGCCGAGGAATGAGCCTTGCAACTAGAATTAAATGATCCATATGTTGTGGTCTACAAGCAAATTCATGTCGTGGTTGATGACGAGGGCAGCCGGGTGGAGCTGATGGAGCGCTCCAACTGCTATGGAGGATCGGCCTGGGCAAGATATCATTACTCCCGTGGGCCTCTTGTGAAAAGCTCTCGCAATCTGGGCGAATGGTTCAGGTATATGATCACGCCCGGAAAGGTCGATTTGGATCTCGTCTCATCCAAAAGATCGGCTGGAATCGAGTCTGTGGTGGTTAACGGAGGCGAGGTGGAGGTCACCTACGCTGGCCTTGGGGGCGGAGGCGTTGGGGCTACGCTATGCAGATCTCAGGCGGATGATGTCCTGCGTTACAATGTCACTGAATGCGGTGGAGGCCGCGTTGCCCGGGGGACTCTTGTTCTTCCAAGAAGAGAGAGGCTGATCATTGGTGTCGATGATACCGACTCCAAGACAGAGGGTGCTACCTGGACGCTCATACACAATATCGCTAGCGCGGTGGACAGACCGGAGGCCCGGTACGTCTCTCACTCTCTGGTGCAGCTCTTTCCTGTGCCGACAAAGACCCAGAACTGCGTATCCACAGTCGTTGAGTTCGCCTGCTTGCCTGGGAAGGCTGAAGCCATGCTCTCAGATTTCAAGGCATTGCTGAGGAAGTATTCTGTCTCCAAGCAGACTGGAATGGCAGTCTTCAGGGACTTTGATCCATCATCTCTTCTGCCCTTTGGAGAGCGGTGCAAGCGAGAGCGCGTTCTGTATGAAGATACGCTAGACGCTGCACGGGACAACGGCGTCCAGATCATGATGAACGGCCAGGGGTTGATTGGAGCCGTGGCTGCACTTCCGTTCTGCGCCCGGCCCGATGAGTCGATTGTTCCGGGTGCACTCTGATGATGGTGCATCCATGACGGCGTGATGACCATGAACGGCCTGCAAGCAGTCGTCAGAGCTGTCGAGGACTCAGGTGTGAGCCTCCGCCAGTATGTTCCTGGCTATCCCATAACCGATCTGGCCGCAGCTCTTCACTGCGAGATCTCGATCAGCGAGAAGGTGGCATTGGAAATTGCGCTTGGAGGCTCAGCCACTGGCTTGCGTTCTCTGGTTGTTGTCAAGCAGGTGGGCATGAACAGCCTGGCCGATCCGTTAGTCATATCTGCCACCCATGCGATAGGCTCCGGGGTGGTAATCATAGTGGGAGATGATCTGGGGCCGAAGGGTTCGCAGGTCGAGATGGACAGCCGGTTCTACGGACCTCTCTGTGAGCTGCCAGTGCTTGATCCCAAAGGCACTGTGGCTCTCTATGCCTCGGTTTTAGAGGCCTACACTCTCTCAGAGTGGCTGAGAATTCCCGTTATCATCAGGGTGACGGCTCGCCTTCTTGCCGTGGACGGGCCGGATATTGCCGCGCGAGCCAGTCCTGGAAATGCTCAGAGGTTTGAGAGCGAGAACTGGAGTCTGACTGCGCGTGGCAGGCACCAGAGGCATCACGACCGAATAATGGCCTTTGCGGAGGTAGCTTCTGAATCGAGCACGCTGAACAGACTGGAGATATCGGGAAACGTTGGCATCATTGCCAGCGGCTATCCGGCGAGCCTGGCAGAGGGACTTGGAGTGTCGTTGCTCACTTTGGGATACAGTTACCCTCTGCCTGTGAAGCTCATCTCCCGGTTCATGGATGGCCATCGCATGATATTGGTTGCAGAAGAGCCGGAGCCCTTCATCGAGTCACAGCTTAGAGCGAGCCCCAAGGTTCTGGGAAAGCTCAGCGGACACTTGCCCCGCGGGCGGCTGGAGAGGTCGGACATCATCCGGGCCATCGAGTCTCTGGATGCCAGGCCTGAGAAGAAACCCCTGGACTACGAGAACGTGGGTGAGAGGGGATACGCGAGCATCTGTGATGGATGTCCATTCAAGCCTCTATTCTCCGCTCTGGCCGGGATAGACGCGCCGGTAGCCGGAGACGCAGGCTGCGCCATCCGTGCCACCCGCGAGCCATTTGACTCGGCTGATGTCGTCTATGGCCTCGGGTCGTCTGTAGGCGTGGCCTCAGGTTTTGCTGAAAAAGGCATAGCACTGATCGGAGACTTTGCCCTGGCCCACTCTGGGATTGTCGGACTGATCAATGCCATCTGGCAGAAGCGAGACGTCCTTGTCATCGTCCTCAAGAACGATGTGGCTGCCATGACAGGCTGCCAGGAGTCTCCTGATCTGACTGACGTCCTCAAGCTCCTTCTGCCAACTCGATTTGTCGAGATGTCTCTCTCTGAGGATGAGATTAGCTCTGTGATTGGCGAGGAGCTGAAGATGCCGGGACCTCGTGCAATCGTGGCCTCTGGCATGTGCGTGAAGGACAAACGCGGGCCGCCAGAGTCCTGAATTTAAAAATGAAATTGTTCAGATCGTTCTCCAGGCCCCATCAGCATAGACCCTAACTGAAGACTGGCCCTGAGCATAGGTCATGGTTGCCGTCCAGTTCTTTGAGAATGGCTGCCACTGCATCGCGGCCAAAGAGACATTTCGGAAGTCCGACTGCACCGCGGAGTAGGGGAGGTAGTTAGTCCCGATGATGTATGGGTTATAGAATCCCAGGGGTTGTGCTTGGGGAACTTTTGTAAAGAAGATCGGGTCGGTGAAGTACTGGGCTGCTGTGCTGGAACCACTGGATGCCACATAACCTTCATCAAGCCAGGCTACGGAAAGTGACGTCATGCTCAACAGTGCTAAGACCAATAGCAGAATGGAATGTCGCGACATATGGATCACACCACATACCCCTGTTTTAGCTGAGGACTTATAGCTTATGCTTTGGCCTTTTCCGGAGTCATTTCTTGAGCTTGAGCACAGCCGCAGATTTTCTCTTGCGCAGGAGTCACGAAATATCCTGCATCGTTGTAGCTCTTCGGCGCTATCATCTTGCAGTATCCCACCCACCAGTCCATCACCCGAATCTGGGATGGCATTCCCATGAAACAACCGGTGAATTTGAAATATCCTGGCACGCCGTCCAGGTTTATGCCGTCGCCGTTTCCTGTGGTGTCTACGATGTGATATTGGCTGTCTCCGGGCAGGAGCACCAGGTTGTAGGCGTGTCCAGGGTGCTTGCCCACCAGCGGCAGGTCGTATCCAGTGCTGGATGTGCTGAAGGCCTCGCTCTTGCTGTAACCGGCTTTTCTGAGCATCGTGGTCAATGCTGCAGAATAATCGTTGCATACGCCTGTTTGCAGAATGTTGACGGTTGCATGGGTGGGATACAGGCCCATAACTGCGCTGTTCTCGCTCATGTTCGTGTCTGAGTGCCAGGCAGAGACGCCCCACTCATCCGGGCGGCAGGAGAGGTTGGAAACGTTTCCGTTGAAGCCATCCTGAAATGAGCAGGTTCCAGCCAGATCATGGCTGCACATGCGGGTGCACTCCGGGTAGCCGGAGCAGCATGCCTTGAAGATCGCATAGCCCTTCATGTACCGGGCCTCGGGGCCGAAGGCGTTGATGAGAAACAAACCCCGGCACTTTTTCCTGTCTCCTCCGGATTTGTTGCAGGCCTCGGAACATGCAGAGCCCGGAACAGGAGTGCCGTCGCAGCAGTCCACAGCCTCGGCCACAATCCAATCCAGGTCGGGATGGCAGACCTCTATCTCCTGACACAGTTCAGGTGCGTTGGGCCAGGTCTCTTCGCATGGCGTGTCCACAGGATAGTAAATTGGTCTAGGTTTGACGTTTCCGCAGACCCAGGGCTCGGCTATGCCGATGTTTACGTAATAGGTAGATGTGGGCCCTGTGGAGTTGGTGACTGTGAGTGTGATGTTATGCCATCCGACGGTCAGCTCCCTGGTCGTGAAGTTCTGGTTTTCGCTGAGGATGCCGTCGATATTCGACTGCCAGAGGTAGCGGTAGGGCTTGCTCTCGCACGGCGTGGCGTTGAATGGCACGTATTTTCCGTAAGGATAAGTGCGAACGTCGCCAGGTGAGACGATCATCGAATTGCTTTGGCTGCTGTTTGATGGAATGGGGGGCGCGTTGGGCGTGGCGGATTGTTTTGTGCAGTTGCAGTTCCTGGTCTCTTCCAGATCTGCCTTGTCTGCTATATCCTCTGTGCTGTTATCTTTCGGCCCGATGTCAGCAGCTCTATCGAATGTTCCTGGACCGGCAGGACCCGGAAGGTGGACCAGCGCGGACACGGCAAGGACTATTGCCGCCACGCTCACCAGGGCCAGGAGCATGCGGCTGCTGCCCCGATGCGGCTGGCGAGAAAAGAGCCTCGGAGTGGTGATGATAAGGCCGCTGTAGACGAAGAGGACCCCGGGAAGGGACCAGGCCTTCCAGCCATAGGGCAGAAGGGTTATGGCTGCCTGGCATAGTGGAAAGCCGAACAGGCCGAGAAAGAGGAAGAGAATGCCTGTTGCGTTCTTCGTCCTCAGCAGTGCTCTCCAGTTGATAAAGGCGACTGCAATTATCGTCGCACAGGCAGCCCACTCGCCGTTTGCAGCTAAAGCCACAAGGGTTGACAGAGCGATGAGCCCGACCAGGAGAAGCATCGGACGCTCTGCCCTCTTGCCAGGCCAGGCTGAGGCTGAAGCGAGCAGGCCATCCAGCCCCAAAAGAACGATGAGAATGCCTCCAGCCGCCTGGGAGAAGAGCCAATCTAGCTCACCAGGTCTGCCCAGAGAGGGAAGGGCGAAGATGAGAAATATGCAGCCTGTTGCGATCGCTGCGATGCTGGCGACAAGCCCCAGAAGGGCGGAGGTTTTCTTCATGCCTGTCGTCTTATCGTCAGCAATCATGCGGCAGTCCTAGTGTAGCTGGTGAAGATAAAGGTTGCTCACCTACATAAGATAGCGAGGAACCGTCAAATTCGTATGCAAAAGTACTTGATTGTAAGAGACATTTGGACGAATGGCAAATCCTTAAAAAGTTGGTGCTAACGAATGTCAATCGATGGATATTCAATCAGAAGGGCTTCTGAGGACGAAATTGGCTATCTCATATCCTGGGCCAATGTCGAAGGCTGGAATCCCGGCATCCATGACGCTGAGACCTTTTATAGGACGGATCCTAGCGGTTTCTTCGTGGGCATAATGGACGGCAAACCCGTATCATGCTTATCTGCAGTGGCCTATGCAGACTCATTTGGCTTCCTTGGATTTTATATAGTCCTGCCTGAGTATCGAGGCAGGGGATTGGGAATCGAGATATGGAACGCTGGAATGAAGTATCTGGAGGGCAGAAATATCGGGCTTGACGGCGTCCTTGAACAGCAGAAGCTGTATGAGCGTGACGGTTTTTTGCCATTCTACAAGAGCGTGCGTTACCAGGGAGTTGGGACTGGACGGAAAGGCACAGACGAGAGCATAAAACCCCTGTGGCAGGTGCCGTTGGATGATCTTTTTGATTACGACGATCGATATTTTCCGGTGCCAAGGCATGTATTCACTGAATCATGGATCAGGCAGCCAGATGGAATTGCTTTAGGAGCTGTTAATGATGGGGGGCTTGAGGGCTATGGTGTCATCAGGAAGTGCCATATCGGCTACAAAATAGGGCCGCTTTTTGCCGATAATGAGATTGCAGCGGATCGGTTGTTCTCTGCCCTTTGCGGCCATGCACCAGATGGTGCTCAGGTCTTCTTGGATACGCCGGTGCCAAACTCCCGTGCCCTGGATCTTGCCGGACGATACCATATGAATCCCGTATTCGAGACCATCCGCATGTACTTGGGACAGGTCCCTGACCAGCCGATAAACGGAATTTTTGGCGTAACCAGCTTTGAGCTGGGGTAGAATCCAAGGCTGCTCGCTCTATCCCATCGATTTTTTCTTATCTTTTTATCGCCGTAACATTTCCGGCAACAGAAACCTCATCTCCGGAGGATGATGTGTAGCTCCCTCTAAGCGTGCTGTTTTCTAAAAGCATATCAAGATCGTATTGGCTATAATTCGGGCTGCCTAGTTCCGCCTGAGCCGACTTGACGACCAATGAGATCTCTCTGTCTTTCTTCGATCCGCTGGCAGTTACTGAAATTTCCGCGCCGCCTTTTGTCAGAGTTCCAAAGCCCATGATTTTATTCTTTCCCGAAGACCACAATGTCAGATCAAGTGACCTATCCAGGAGACTCTCGAATCTTATCGTCCATTTTCCGTTTATGGGATCGTCAGCCTCGTCAGGCTCGGGGCTTGAGTTGTTTTTCTCAACATTGGTTTTTTGATCCGCCAGACCTGTGCTCGGCGCTGTGACGCGGGGCGAAGGCATGTCCATATTCGGCACAGGCATACTGGGCACAGCGATTACGCCCTCCTCAATGGCCTCTGCCGCTTGAAACAAACATGCGAGCAATAATGCAACTAGCAGTATGTTTGCGGGTCTCATTTTCTCAAACCTCTTAAGTTCTTTATATTTCCAGATAGAGATATATAGTCTTTGGAGTGATGATCCAAGTGAGCATGATGGCACCGCGGTCAGACAAATCAGTTGCGCAGCCGTTTGGATCCAATCCCAGACTTTACGGCAAGCCCCCCTTTTGCGTAGCAGTGGTTCACGGTGGACCTGGAGCAGCAGGCGAGATGGCTCCAGTGGCCCGCGAGCTGTCAAATCTCCGGGGCGTCCTTGAGCCCATGCAAACCGCCGGGACCCTGGACGGCCAGGTTGAGGAGATGAGGGCGCTCTTGGTGCAAAACGCCAGTCTTCCTGTGACGTTGATTGGTTTCTCCTGGGGCGCATGGCTCTCTTTTATCCTGGCCGCCCGCTACCCGACCCTGGTTAAGGGACTCGTGCTGGTGGCAAGTGGTCCATTTTTGGAAGAATACGCCCTCCAGATCCTTCCTACTAGGCTTTCTCGCCTCAATGAGGCCGAAAGGTGTGAGGTGAAGGAGATCCTCAAATCGTTGGAATGCCCATCAGTCTCCTGTGAAGATCAGAGCTTTTCCCGCCTGGGCGAGATCTTCTCATCATGTGATTCTTTCGATCCCATTGATAGCGAGACCGAAGAGCCACATGCTGATGTTTTATGCCAGGCAGAGATCTATCAATCGATCTGGAAGGAGGCTGAGCTTCTCCGCCGGACTGGAGAGCTACTGGAGGCTGGCAGGAGAATCATCTGCCCGGTAGTGGCCATTCACGGTGATTGGGATCCTCATCCTGCGGAGGGCGTCGCCGAGCCGCTTTCATCCATCCTGAAGAGCTTCAGGTTCATTTTGCTATCCAATTGCGGTCACAATCCATGGATAGAGAGACAGACAAAGGACAAATTCTATTCGATTCTGAAAGAGCTGATAGCTTGAGGCATGTTAAAATCTTTAGATCATCTCGCATCCATTCCTTCTCTTCTTTCGATCTCCAACAGATAATCGTTAAGCCTCTTCTTCAAGCCCCTTCGAGCTGCCAGCCTCTCCATCTCTTTCATCACGCCGCTACCGTATTGCATGGCCTTCTTTCCGTACTGGGCTATTTCTGCAGGCATGTGCATGGCTGCAACCTCCCGCAACGGTCTCTTCCTCACTCCGTCCATCACCCTCATCTCTGCAGGAATGGCCTGGGCGGCATCGACAACCCTCTCATCCAGATAGGGCAAAGAGAAGCATGCTCCAAAGAGCCCGGCTACGGCCTGGTCCCTCGCAATCTGCCGGGGCAGCCTTCGGAAATCCTCTTCCATATCCCTGGCGAGGGTCTCGGTATGCAGGTATCGAGAGTACCCGCCGAATAGCTCGTCAGCTCCCTGCCCTGCCAGGATGCGCTCCTCGCCGTTCTTCCAAGCCCAACGGCTCACAAAATAGAGCGTAACCGCAATGGAAGCATTGACGGGATCTTTTTCGGGAATGACTGCCAACACCTGGCGCAGGGCTTCCTCGATATCATTTGGGTCTATCAGCTCTTCATGCAAAGTAATGCCAAGCTCTCCCGCCACGAACCGAGCGCGGAGAAGGTCATGGGAGCCCGTGACGCCCACAACCACGCACTGCCTTCTAGCAAGCTGGGCTACCAATGCCGAATCAACCCCACCTGAAAGGGCAACGGCACCCTCATCGCTTCTCTTCTTTACGGCCATCACTATGGCCTCATCCAGATCCAATATGCTCCTTGATTTCAGAGGAAGATCCATAAATGTTAATATAGCACGCTTGTAGAAAACTCTACTGGAGGCTGTCTGTGAAGAGCATTTCATCTGTCTGTCTGAACCGAGTGAGAACTGAAAAGCCGCTCATACATCACCTAACCAACTGGGTCACCATCTACGACTGCGCCAATATCGTCAAGGTATTTGGGGCATCTCCCGTTATGGCTCATGCGAGCGAAGAGGTCGCAGATATGGCTGGCATAGCCAATGCCCTTGTACTCAATATAGGCACTCTGACATCTGATTTTGTGCAGTCAATGATACTGGCAGGTAAAGGTGCCAATAAAAAGGGAATACCCGTGGTATTGGATGTCTGCGGCGCGGGAGCCACAAAATTTCGCGATGATAAATGCTTTGATCTCCTCGATAGCGTGAGGGTGAGCATCATCAAAGGCAACTCCTCCGAGATCGCAAGCATTGCAGGTGAGAGGGTTTCCACCAAGGGCGTGGATGCTTCTGCCGTGGACAGAGATCTCCTCGATATCGCGCGAGATCTGGCCACGAAGAGGAGCAGCACTGTTGTAATCACAGGCAAAGAGGACATTGTAGCCGATTCATCGAGGGCGGTGCTTGTGAAAAACGGACATCCCATGATGGCCAATATCGTGGGAACGGGATGCATGGCAACCTCGGTAATCGGGACATTTGCGGCAGTGGAAAAAGACCTCGTAGCCGCCTCGGTTGCCGGCCTCGTCTGCTATGAGGTGGCAGCCGAATTGGCAGCCGAAAAGGCCCTGGGTCCGGGAAGCTTCAAGGAGAGGCTCTTTGATGCCGTGTACAACCTGGATGGCAAAACAGTAGACCGAATGCAGAGGACGGAAGAATGAAGGAATTGAAGGGATACTACTTTATAACTGACAGCAAGCTGAGTCGGGCTGGGAACAAAAGCGATGTTCTTTCAGCCGTATCCTGTGGAGTAGATGTCGTCCAGTACAGAAACAAGAACTCTGAGACCCTTCAGATGTACGAGGAGGCGCTGGTCTTAAAGGAGATCTGCCTGGTCAAAGACAGCCTCTTTCTCATAAACGATCGTCTGGACATAGCTTTGGCTGTCGAGGCCGACGGGGTCCATCTGGGGCAGACAGATATGCCTTGCCTGCGGGCCAGGAGTCTGCTCGGATCCGAGAAGGTCATTGGCGTTACCGTCCACAATCTGGCCGAGGCAATGCAAGCTGAGAGCGATGGGGCTGACTACCTGGGCGTCTCTCCTATCTTTCAGACATCCACAAAGCCGGACGCTGGAAAGCCGGCTGGAATCAGGCTGATAGAGGAGATCCGAGGTCGGGTGGATATCCCGCTCGTTGCCATCGGGGGCATCAATCATTCCAATGCCTCTCAGGTCATAGAGGCAGGAGCTGATGCTCTATGCGCCATATCTTCTGTTGTTGCCAAGGAGAATGTGGTCGAGCAGATAAGAATGTTTCAGGACCAGTTTGAGTTAAAATAGGCTGTAACAACGGCCTTATCAGGGCGTGGGTGCGGGAGGGATGTCCTCTTTCTCAAACTCCTTTTTCACGGCCTCTCTGATATCGCAGCCTATGCCTTTGGCCACGTTTCTGCCAGGAACCGGGAATTCCAGCCTGAGTGTAAGCTCCGAGTACCTTGAATTTATGAGCAGCACGCTCATTGGTCGGTCCTTTAGAACTTTGGGGTGACTTTGCACAGTCTTGATGATGATCTCTCTCGCTCGGTCTATGTCAGATGCCCTGGCAAGATCGAAGTCCACTATCCAATTGATCTCTGGCTCCCGGATAGACCAGTTGATGATGGGTTCTGTGCTTATGATGCTGTTTGGAACTATAATTCGTCTGTTGTCTGTTGTTCGAATTACAGTGTGCCTGAGAGTCAGGTCTTCTATCTGGCCGTACTCTCCCCGGAAGTCTACCGAGTCGCCCACTCGGAATGGCTGAAAGACTGCGATAAATATGCTTGATGTGAAGTTGGAGAGAGAATCCTTTGCGGCATAACCGATGGCGAGACCGGCGATACTGGCACCGGCTACAATGGCCGTAACAAGGCTTCTCAATTGCGGTATCTGATAGATGATGAGCATCAGGCCGATCACATAGACTGTTGCAGAAACCAACCTGCGTATCATGAGCTGCATAGTCTCATCGATCTTCATCTGAATCTTGGAGACAACAGATGGAATGTAATTTACCAGCATGCGGTCTACGATGCGCACCAGTGTGCTGGTTAATAATGTTATTATTAATACAAAAAATATATTTACGATTATAGAGGCTAAATCTATGTCGTTGATGGTATCTGCCATAATCTGGACGAATATTAAATCGACATGTTTGCCTGTCAATGAATCCACTGTGCGTTGGATCCAGTCAGCCAGAAGAACGGGGTTGGTCATGTCGACTACTGCAGTAAGATTCATCAAAGCATGGATAGAGAATCGATACTTAAATATTTCCAGGAAGGCTGTGACAATATTCTGAGATAGGGACAATAGATTTATCTGAAGTAATATGTATAATAAGTGATACCATTAAAATTACTAAAAATATTAAAAGTAGGCTTTGCATCGCCTACGAAAACATCCTCAGGGCATCCTCAGCTCCTTCGATCTCATCCCCGAGCACCTTTGCCACGGCTGCCTCGAAATCGCTTCTGGAAACGGAGGACGCGCCTCTTCTCAGGGCCTTCATGCCAGCCTCCACCACGATGGCCTTGAGGTCGGCTCCGCTTGCTTCCTCGGTTGCTTTCGCGATCTCCTCAAGGTTCACATCCTCATCCTTCTTCATCTTTCGGGAATGGATCTCCAGGATCTTGAGCCTGCCCTGTGCTGAGGGCATTGGAATCTCAATTATCCTGTCAAAGCGCCCAGGCCTCAGAAGAGCCGGATCAAGTATATCGATTCTGTTTGTGGCTGCAATGATTTTTATGTCCCCTCTGGTTCTAAATCCATCCATTTCTGCCAGAAGCTGCATCATTGTGCGGTTGACCTCGGCGCTTCCCGTGGTCCCGTCATGGGTCCGGATGCTTCCAACTGCATCTATCTCGTCAATGAATATGATGCTGGGAGCTTTCTCGCGCGCCATCTGGAATATGTCGCGAACGAGCTGTGCGCCCTCTCCAATGAACTTATGGACCAGCTCTGAGCCGGACATATGAATGAATGTGGCATTGGATTCATGGGCAACGGCTTTAGCCAGCATGGTTTTGCCTGTTCCAGGCAATCCGTAGAGCAGGACTCCTCTGGGCGGCTCGATGCCTATATCCTGGAAGATGGCAGGATTCGTGAGGGGCAACTCTACAGTCTCCCTGATCTCCTGAATCTGGGCCTCCAGGCCGCCTACCTGTTCGTAGGAGATATCGGGGGCTTCTACAAGTTCCATTACCTTGGCTCTGACGTCCACAGAGCGATCGAGAACGCGAACGATCGTCAGAGAATTGTTAATTGCCACTCGGGTGTTGGGCTGAATTAAATGCAAGAGTTCTACTGGAACGGTAGTTATAAACTCCTGATTATTTCCGTGCTGTCGGAGCAGGACGTAATCCGGTCCCATCTCAAGAACTGTGGCCAAAAACAGCGGCATCCTCTTGAGGGTTAGATTCTCTTTCTTTAGCCGCTCCACCTCTCGCAGGTATTTTTTGTTGGCAATGAGGGACTCGAAGAGCTTGGCTCTTACCTCTTCTCTCTCCATCTTGGTGGTCTCAAGCTCTTCTGAGAGGCACTTGTTATCTGACTGCAGGGCGGCTATTCTCTTGATATACGACTCTTGAATGGTCTCTTGACCGGGAATGGCCGATGTTTGACTCATATAAGAAAGCTCTCAGCTTTTCAAGCTTATAAATTCATTCCTGAGGCCGAGTGGTCTGATTGGCGGGAGCTATTTATCTATCAGACATGGAATGTTGTCTCTGTTTCTTTTATAGTCTGCAAGATTTACATTTTCAAAGAAACTATTCAAAAATATTTAAAAATACATCAAAATTTTTGCGTTTTCCGGCTCAGATGCCTCCAAGGAATTCCGAACCTGTGGCCTTTCCCTGCGCCGAGTTGGCATATTTTGATATAGCCCGGTCCGACATGAGGTTGACGTCGTTGGCTTTGTATTCTGAGATGCCGTCCATCACATGGGGGATGCCATCGCCGGTAGTATTATTAGCTGCTGCATAAGGTTTTTGCAGATTGATCTGTGCAGTCATCTTTTCCATGAGCAGAGCGGCATCGTTTCCGAAGTTTGCGACGACCCATGCATTCCACTTGTCCACGAGGGCGTTGAATGCAGTGATGTCTCCTCCCTGGGAGGCTTTTTCGTATGCCTGGCCGAGCTGGAAGGACAGAGTCACGCCGTCGACTGTTGCCTGTTGTTCCGTTGAGTATGCAGCAGCAAGAGAGACTGCCGCCAGTAGGCTTACCAGAATAATAATTGTCTTCATCTATGGTGACTTGTATTTGGGATTATTAATACCTCCTGGTCTGAATCCCCTGTTCTGAATTGGATAAGATATTAATCATAAACCATGCAATTATATTGTGTGATTTGTCATGATCCTTCTGAATAAGCATGTGCCGCGGCTTTATGAGATCGTGGAGAGAAAGGGCCTTGGCCATCCGGATACTCTGGCTGACGGAATATCCGAGGCCATCTCTCGCGCTCTCTGTCGCTTCTATCTGGATGAGTTCGGCCAGATCCAGCATCATAATGTTGACAAGGTTCTGATCATAGCTGGCCAAAGCGCCCCCCGTTTTTCCGGAGGCAGCATCCAGAAGCCTCCTGCTGTGGTGGTGGGAGGAAGGGCCAGCCGGACTGCGGCTTTTCCCTTGGCCGACATCGTTCGGGAGGCTTCTGCCTCCTATCTGCACAGCACACTCAAAAACCTGGAGCGGTTTGATGTAGAGCCGCGACTGGAGGCGGGCGCGCCGGAGCTGAGAAGCCTCATTGGCAGAGGCGCAAATGATACATCAATTGGCGTGGGCTATGCGCCTTTAAGCGAGACCGAGAGACTTGTGCTGGGACTGGAGGATGTGGTAAGAGGAGTGCCTGGAGCCGGAGAGGACATCAAGCTCATGGCTGTTCGTGGTGAGGGAAAGCTAACGCTGGTTGTGGCGGTGGCTATGGTATCCCGGTTCATAAATTCGCGAGAGGAATATGATTGGGCCAAGGAGGCGGTTCGTGAGGCTGTCATGAGAAAGGTCGAGGCCTGGCGGGCGTCTCAAGCGTCTGCACAGGTCGAGGACGTCGAGGTCTATGTGAACTGCGCGGACTCATTGGAGAACATCTACCTCACAGTGACCGGCACCTCCATCGAGATGGGAGATGACGGGGCGACAGGCCGGGGAAATCGTGGCAATGGCCTGATCACGCCCATGCGGCCAATGACAATGGAGGCCATAGCAGGGAAGAATCCTGTGAGCCACGTGGGCAAGATCTACAATGTGCTGGCGCAAAGGGCGGCAGCCGAGATAGCAGAGCTTGATTGGGTTGATGAGGCCTGTGTGACCCTGGTCAGCAAGATCGGCTCGCCCATCAGCCAGCCGCTTCTGCGGGGTGTGCAGATCTCAGGCGATGGGACGCTGACCTCTGGGAAGGAGGCGAAGGTGAACGGCATTCTCGACTACTGGCTGCAGAGCACAGAGGATCTTGTTGAGCAGTTTGTGCATGGCAGGCTGACCCTCTACTGATCTGCATTCGTCGGCCATCCCAGATTCCTTTTCAAGGCCTCCCGTCCGCTAGGCGGGGGTCTTTGCAACCTCTTTTTTGGCCATCTGCAGCCTCTGCTTGGCTGTGTAGCCTGTAGCCTTCTCAAGGAAGTTTCTAAAGCGCTTGTTGGTGTCAAGGATGACCTGATCGCCGACGGTGGCATCGGATTCCGTGGTCACATTGAGCTTTTTGCCATCAATCCAGACGCGGATGTTCTTGAGTGCTCCGTAGCTGAGGAGGAGCTTGCCGTCATCTTCCGTGATCTCGCAGGGGAATTCTTCGGTCAGAACACTGTGAATTCGCTGTAGGTCGGGCTTGAAGCCACGCTTGAATGAATAGTCCATGAGATAATCGTTGTGACTGTTCCGGTATAGATCTTTCGAGAGGGAAAGAGGCGAAGGCGCTCCAATGTGAGGAAAGAATATTTGAGGAAATAATTAATAACTGCTCAGGACAAAACCGTCAAATCACTGTGTTTCACAGGTGATTTTACGCGTTCTCTCCACTCAGCCTCAAAGCCCTCCGGCAGCCCTGCCAGTATCCCGGCAAAATTCGTTTCCGCATTTTTCCTCTTAATCCCTGCGAGCTTTGCGATCTCATCGATTTTTATCTCGCTTCTCCTGAACGAAACGCCTTTCAGCAGTCTCTCCCCTCGCTTGGATCTGACTATCACAGTCGAGAATCCTTCCGGGCTCCCCACCGAGCCTATGGAGATGTCTGCGAGCCTGCTTGTCAGATCTGAACAAAACCCGCATCCCTCTTTCACGAGGCATGCAAGCTCGCTGACGCGACAGGAGAGCCTTTTTCCTTCTGCTGTCACAACGAATCTGCCTTTAGCGATCTGGACCTTTTCGGCTTTGGCGAGGTCAATGCCGAAAAGCTCTCTGATTCGTCTTTTAAGCGCAGCATAATCAAAGCTCTCGAAACAGAACAGACCAATGAGATAGATATCCGCATTCGGATAATCTTGGGCAAAATAGCCATAGCTCTGCAGCTTTCTCACTGCCCGGATCTGACAGGGCGTGCCTACTACGGCGATCCTTTTTTTCCCTGCCTTCAGGGCATCCAGAAGCGGGGCGATCACTGAGACTCGCACGTACTTGGTTCCCCTTGCCTGCAAAATCAAATCAGCATCGTCTGCGAAGACCGCATCCGCCCCAAGGCTCCCGTCATTCTTTGCAACTACTGCGGCATCCAACAGCCCTCTCTTGATTCCTCGGAGCAGAATTGATGTTGCCATTCCCCCATCTTGACCGTCTATCTCGCTCTTGCCTGCAAGCATCTCTCTCGAGACGCCCAGATCGTCGTCGGCAGTTCTACCAAGAAATTTCTCTTCCAGCTCTTTGGTGTCCGCAGAAGTTGTCGGGTAGATGTTCCTTCTATTTCTTATGGATTCGGTGGGGCAGACCAGGGCACATGCACCGCATCCAATGCAGTCCTCAGACAATTCGCCATAGGGCGTGTCCACGCTCCGAACCGTCCCGCGGTTCTGCACATTTATGGCCGAGACACCAACCAGCTCCTCACAGACCCGGTGACACAGCCCGCAAAGAATGCAAGTCTCGTCTTCCCGCAAAAATCGCGGCCTGATGATACCGTACTCTTCTGCCATCTCCTGAATTCTCTTCTCCTCAGGGCACCTGGAAAGGAGAAGCTCAAGGATCATCTTTCTGATGCCTGCCACCTCTGCTGAGCAGGTATCGACAACGAGGCCCTCCTCAAGAGGATAATTGCAGGCTGTGACAAACCTTTTTTTTCCTTTTATTTCTATCTGCACAGTGCACAGTCGGCAAGACCCGTAAGGCTCCAGAGAGGGATGATGGCACAGTGTCGGGATGCAGATGCCGGCAAGCCTCGCCGCCTCCAGGATGGTGGCCGTGCATCCATTCGAGTCCATCTCTACCCATGTCTCAATGCCATCTATCCTGATCTTCATGCCGCTCATGCTTTTCCGCTCCTTTTTTGGCCTCCGTAATCATTCGGCTGGCAGAGTCCAGGGGAGACCTTCTTGACGGCTCTGGCTTTCGGTGGACAGACATCAAAACAGATGCCGCAACGGGTGCAGAGGGATTGATCGATTGAGCAGATGCCCATCTCCTGTTCAATTGCCCTTTGAAGACAGTTCTTGAGGCACAGATCGCATCCTATGCAGAGTTCGGGCTCAATAAGATATGAAACGAGCGCTTTGCAGGCGAGTGAAGGGCACTTTTTCTCGATTATGTGCGCAGCATACTCTTCGGGAAAATAATTCATGCTGCTCAGGACCGGGTTGACCGCCAAGCGGCCCAGAGCACATAGCGACGCATTTTTCATCAGATCGGCAATCTCCTTCATGAGGAGCAGGTCTCCTTCGCTGCCGCTTCCGGAAACGATGCCGTCCAGAATCTCTCGAAGCCTTTTCAGACCCTCCCGGCAGGGAGTGCATTTGCCGCAGGACTCATCGCAGAGAAAATCAACGAAGTATCGGGCCAGATCCACGACACAGGTGTCTTCATCTATGACTATGATGCTTCCTGAGCCCATCATAGATCCAAGGAGCGTCAGCTCGTCAAAGTCCACTGGCGTTTGCAGATCTTTTGCTGGAATTATTCCGCCAGATGGCCCGCCGGTCTGAACGCCTTTGAGCTTCTTTCCTCCGGGAATTCCTCCTCCGATCTTGTAGATTATGTCCGCCAGGCTTATGCCCATGGGAACCTCAACCAGGCCGGTGTTATTGACCTTTCCAACTAACGAAAAGATCTTGGTTCCCTTGATCCGTTTCGTTCCAATCGTTGAGAACCATGCGCTACCCTGGTTGATGATGAGCGGGATATTGGCCCAGGTCTCCACATTGTTTAAAACGCTCGGCCTGTTCCAGACTCCGCACTCAGATGTGTGGATGTATTTGGGCCTGGGCTCGCCCACCTTGCCCTCAAGGGCATTCATGAGGGCTGTTGACTCTCCGGAGACAAAAGCTCCTGCACCTCTGTGAACAGATGCGTCGAAGTCAAACCCGCTGTCTAGGATGTTCTTTCCGAGAAAGCCCCTCTCCCGGGCCTGCTGCAGGGCAAACCTCGCGTTCTCCACCGCGAGAGGATACTCCATCCTCACATAGATGTAACCTGTGTGTGCCCCGACTGCGTAGGCCCCAATTATCAGGCCCTCCAAGACGCTATGCGGGTTGCCCTCCATGAGGGCTCGATCCATAAAGGCGCCAGGATCTCCCTCATCGCAATTGACTATCACATACTTGATTATGCCAGGCGCGTCTCTCGTCGATTGCCATTTCTGCCAGGTTGGAAATCCGCCACCTCCTCTGCCCCTCAGGCCTGAGCTTTTTATCTCGTCAATAACCTCTTGTGGCTTCATCTGCGTCAGTGCCCGGGATAATGCAGAATATCCCCCAAGTTCGAGGTAGTCGTTTATATTTTTAGGATTTATTTTTATATTATCTTTTATTAAAAGCCTCATCTGGTGGCTATAAAATGGGATATCCTCTTCTCTAATTGCTTTTTTTCCCGTAACTGGGTCAGAATAAAGCAGTCGCTTCACCAGGTTTCCATTGACAAGAGTCTCTTCTACGATCTCCTGGACGTCCTCTGGCTGGACGCCCATGTAATAGACGCCGGGAGGATACACGACTACAAGAGTGCCCTTCTCGCAGAAGCCCGGGCATCCTGTCTCCTTGATACGAACGTCATTTTGCAGATCTCTTTTCTCTATCTCACTACTAAATGCCCTGACCACCTTTGCGGCCCCAAGGCCCAGACACCCCGTGCCTGTGCAGATCGCCACTTCTCTTGATGTCAGTCTTTCCATCACTTCTCCATTCGTCCTCTTTTCGTCGCCAACCAACTGGCATATTGGCTGGAGCTGATTTAACTAATTGACATAAACTATTGAGTTTTAAAAGTCATTCAGCTCCAAGCGTCTTCAACATCTTCTCTGTCTTCTTGGAGTTCATCCTGCCATGGTAGTTATCATCTGCCACTATCACCGGGCCGATGGCGCAGCATCCTATGCAATTGACCCGATTGAGTGTGAAATTGCGGTCTATAGTCGTCTCTCCCGGTTTTATGCCAAGTCTCGACTCGGTTGTGTCCAACAATCTCTCTGCACCTCGAACCTGGCAGGCGGTTCCCATGCAAACGGATATCTTGTGGCGGCCCACCGGCTTGAGGCTCATGGCTTTGTAAAAGCTCGCCACCCTGAAAATCTGGCTCTTCGGAATTCCGATCCTTCTGGAAAGCTGCCAGATGACATCTTTGGAGAGCCAGTTCAGCTCATTATTCAGATCCAGGAGAAGCTGGATCAAGAATCCTTCTTGTCCATCATATTTTTTTATTATATTATCCAGCTTCTCAGAATCAGCTTCGATCATAGGCCACCGCCTGGAGGATTTTAAGAGCAATTTCCGCTGGTATTGATATCTGCAAAACCTAATCTTGCAGATATCATGTCGATTCAATATGAAAGAAGGCTCTTGCATCCGTGGCAATTGAGCTTCTTGTCTAGCTCTTCTGCCACCCAGGCAGGTGCATTGGATCTCCGAATTTCAGCCAGGATGATGTGCTTCATCATGGTGCATTCCCTTCTATCCACAGCGCCGCATAATGGAGCAAATCGGCTCTTTATTGCATCAATTTTTCCAATTCTCATCTCGTTTTCCTCAAAATCTCTCATTACAATCACCACCATCCTCGGCAAAGGGCGCGTCTTTTATCCATGAATTATCTTCTCGTTCCTAATTACATCATTATTAAGCATGAAAAACTATTTAACATTTTCCTTCGGGGTTTATGGCAGAGCATTTAATTCGTTTAGCGAGCAGAATATCATCTATGAGCGAGGATCTGAAGAAAGCTATTGGCAAATGGTGCAACAAGATGGAGATTCCTCTTGTTGGTGTGGCAGATGTCAAGCGCTGGAGCGCCCCTCCAATGCATCCCTGGATGCCTGAGGATTTCTATCCTCAGTCCATCTTTCCAGAGGCCAAATCGGTGATCGTAATTGGGCTGCCCATCAGCCTGCCGGTGCTTGAGACCACTCCTTCTATCTGGTATCGGGAGATGTACAACACAGTCAACCTTCTCCTGGACCAGCATACCTACAGGCTGGCCAATTTCCTGAATGGCTGCGGCCATCCGTCCGTATTTATTCCGAGGGACGGCTACCTCGGAATCAAGGCTTTATTAAAAAATCCGGTGGCCTTCTTCTCTCACAGGCATGCTGCATTTCTGGCGGGTCTCGGCAACTTCGGGACAAACAATATGCTTCTCACTCGGCAGTTCGGTCCCAGGGTGCGCTTCGGCTCGGTCTTCACAGAAGCAGAGCTTCCCGCGGATCCGCTGCTTCTCGATAGCCTATGCACTCGTTGCATGCGTTGCGTGAAGATGTGCCCGGCACGAGCTTTAGGCGAGAGGGACTATCCGATGGGTCTCACAGACAAAAGTAGCTGCGTCGCCCACAGCGCAGAGCTGAATCGCCAAGGCATCTCACCCTGTGGGATATGCATCAAGGTCTGCCCTGTGGGCGAGGACAGAAAGCTGTATCGTCGGGAGGACGAGTCCATCTACACCAGAAAGGAGCGGTTCCCTGAGGCTCATCGTGCCTGGGAGCACGTTCAAAGGTACGGGCGGCTGTGAAAATCAATAGCTGTTAATAATATGCAATGAGACAGGAAAACCTTTCTCTCATTATCGAGCACTATCCCGATGCCCTTCTTTCTTCTTCATGTTGTTCTCGATCTTTTTTATCGATCCATTCTCAATGTAAGCAATCCTGTCCGAGACCGCTTTCAATACGTCAAGGTCATGGGAGATGAATAGATAGGATAGACCTGTATCCTCCTGCAGCCTCATCATCAGCCTTAGAATCTGAGCCTGCACAGAGGCGTCTAGCATTGATGTCGGCTCATCGGCCACGACAAAAAAAGGCTCTAGCGATATGATTCTGGCCAGAACGGCTCTTTGGATCTCTCCGCCGCTCAACTGGTGGGGATACCTCTCCAGGTGCTCCGGGCGCAGTCCCACCTGGCCCATCAGCCTCTCTGTCTCGCTGAGGATCTCCTCTCGGCTCAGGTTCTTATGGACCACCAGGGGCTCAGAGATGCTCTCCATCGTCCTCATCTTGGGATTCAGAGATGTTTCAGGATGCTGAAATATCATCTGCAATTTGGTTCTGACCAAACCGATCTCCTTTTTGTTCATCTTGAGAAGATCCCGCCCATCAAATAAAATCGTTCCAGAGTCCGGCTTCTCTAATAGCATTAAGCATTTGCCGATGGTGGTCTTGCCTGATCCGCTGGTCCCGAAAAGACCTAGGGTCTCGCCTGCATTAACCGAGAAGCTGGCGTCGTCCAGGACCTTGAGACTGCCATATCGCTTGGTGAGGCCATCTACCTCGATCAAGGGCTTCAAGTAAGAAGGCATCTAGTCATCCAGCCTCCATTCTGGTTCAGTTGTGGGTGGCGGTTCATGCAGTCCTGCTTATGGATTTCGCATCTTTCGCTAAAGAAGCAGCCCTTTGGCAGTCCCAGCAGGCTCGGGCTGCTTCCCTCCAGGGGGACTAGCCCATTTTTGGGCAGCGACTTGAGAAGGCCTCTTGTGTAAGGGTGCTCAGGATCGTCCATCAGCTTTTGGGCTGGCCCCATCTCCACTATCTCTCCGGCATAAAGAACTGCAAGACGATCGCAGATCTCGTAGGCCAAATCCAGGTCGTGAGTTATGAGCAGCATGGATCGATCATGCTCGCCCTCAAGTTGCCGGAAAAATTCTATGGTGCTTCTTCTGGTAAGCGAGTCCAGGCCTTTGGTGGGCTCATCGGCAATCACCATTTGCGGCTCTAGCGACATCGAGATTCCGGCGATCAGCCTCTGTCTCATGCCTCCAGAGAGCTGATGAGGATATTTGCTGGCAGAGGTGGCAGGCTGACCGATTAGAAGGCGTCCGAATACTTCGAGGGCCTGGTTCCATGAATCTCGGCGAGTGTGACCCTTCTGCTCAAAAACCTCTGAAAGCTGCAGTCCGTTTTTCATTAGCGGGTTGAGTGAAGCTGTGGGGTTCTGGGGAATGAAGGCAATCCTCTCTCCCCGGAACTTCTGCATCTCGTTTTCATTAGCAGCCAGTAGATCTGACCCATCGAAGAGAGCTTTGCCTTTAACTATCGCATTCCTGGGCAGAAGTCTGAGCAGAGACATCCCTATGACAGATTTTCCTGACCCGCTTTCACCAATGAGCCCAAAGGTCTCTCCCTTATCTATTTGAAATGATACGTTGTTAACAGCCTTTACAGTTCCCATTTTTGTTTCGAAGCCCACATCGAGATCTTTTACCTCAAGAAGCGACAAGTCCGTTCACCTCACTCTCAGGATCTAGAATCTCCCGGAATCCGTCTCCCAGGAGGCTGAAAAGAACTACAGTCATAGTTATTGCCATTCCAGGAAATAGGGTCAGATAAGGTGCAGTCCTCATGAACTCCTTTCCGGCATTGAGCATTGATCCCCACTCTGGAATGGAGGGCGGTATTCCAAGGCCGAGGAAGCTCAGAGCAGCAGCGGATAGGATGACATGACCCATATCAAGCGTAGCAAGCACAATCACAGGAGAGAGCGCATTTGGAAGGATGTGCTTGACGAGAATCCTGCAGTCGCTTGCTCCCATGACACGGGCCGATGAGACATAATCATTGCTTTTGATGGACAGCACCTGACCTCTCATGAGTCGTGCATAGCTCGCCCAATGAACCAGCGATAGAGCCAAAATGAGATTGAGAACGCTGCTGCCAAGAGCGCCCACTATTGCCAGGGCGAAGATCATGCTAGGAAAAGACAAAAAGAGATCTATGACTCTGGATATTATGTCATCGGGAATCCCACTAAAGTAGCCCGCTGCACCGCCCAGAATTATGCCCATTGTCAGGGCAAAGATCACAACGGAAATGGCTATGGAAAAAGAGGTAGTTGCGCCGTAGAGCAGCCTGCTGAGGATATCTCTTCCCAGATGATCGGTTCCCAGCCAATGCTCAGTTGTTGGCGACATTAGGCTTGCCTTAAGATCGATATCATTAGGATCATATGGGGCAATCCAGGGGGCGATCAGGGCCAAGAAAACCATAGCTGCCAGGAGGACCAGGCAGATTGCCACCGTTCGATTGGCCATTATCCTGTGGTATGAGGCCCATTTGATCCGATGGGGATAAAATAGATGCGATTTTGTGATGTTAATCGATTTCATGATCATCCGTACCTTATCCTCGGATCGAGATACGTGTAAACCAGATCGACGAGGAGATTGATTGTCACGAAAACTCCGACAATTGTCAGAACGCAGCCTAAAACTAGGGGAATGTCCCTTCCTGAAATGGCATCGACTAGAAGGCTTCCCACACCCGGCCAGGAAAAGATGCTCTCGATGACTACTGCACCACCAAGCATATGGCCGAGGCTCATCCCCAGAACAGTAATGGTTGGAAGAAGAGCATTTTTCAGAGCATGTCGGAGAATTACATATCGAGCAGAGAGGCCCTTTGAAACAGCAAAGGCAATGTATGGCTGGCCCATTACCTCTAGCATGCCTGTTCGCACCATTCGCAAAGTCAGGGCGAGTGAATGAGCTGAAAGGGCCACTGCAGGCAGTACAAGATACTTCAGTTCTCCATATCCAGCCACTGGAAATAGCTTCAGGGTTACGGAGAAGAAGAGGATCAGGAGAAGGGCCAGCCAGAATCCGGGCATCGATACACCTATGAGCGTTACGATCCTCAGAAGATAATCTGTGAACCTGTTCTCACGAACTGCACATAATATTCCCAGAGGAATTCCGATGAGGATGGCAATGGACATCGCCGTAAAGGCCAACATGATGGTGGCTGGCAGCCTTAGAAGAAGGAGGTAGGAGACCGGTTTCTTCTGGATGTAGGAGTCTCCTAGGTCGCCATGCAAGGCATTGGCAAGCCAACGGCCAAATTGAACATAAAGTGGATCATGCAGGTTATACTGGCTGGATATCTCCGCTATCTGTTCGTCTGTAGGAATCTCCTCCAGCTCGAGAACTGTATGCTTGAGTATCAGCTCGGCTGTGCCGCCCGGAATGATGTTCATGAGGAAAAATGTGAGGGCACAGACGGCCAGGACCGTCGCTACCATGTATGCCAGCCTTTTCGACAGATAGCGGAGCATTTTGGCCCTCACCCTTCGATGTATGTCTCCGGAGTCAGGGTGTAGTCATGTGAGGTCTGGTCGAAGACATAGCCTTTGACATAGTCCTTCTTGGCCACGACCATCTCGTAGTAGGTCATGGGAATGATTGGAAGATCATCTTGGACTATCTGCTGGGCTTTCTTGTACATCTCCAGGCGCTGCTCCTCGTCAGACGTGCTTGCTGCCTCTTTGAGAAGCTGATCTACCTCTTCGTTTGAGTAGCCTTTGTTATTCGATCCGCCTGTTTGGAAGAAGGAGTCAAGCATGTAGGACGGATCTGGGACCATTGCCACGCTGACGGCACTGAGAGCCGTGTCCCATTCGCCGGTCTTCTGGCGTTCAGAGAGCACTCCTGATTCCACGGTCTCCATATTGACCTTGATTCCGATCTCCTTGAGCTGTCCTGCCAGAGCCTCGGCCATTGGGGGCAGACAGGGTCTGTTGGGGAAGGTTAAAAGGGAGAACTCAAGGGGCTTTCCATCTTTGTCCAGGATTCCATCCGAATCCGAGTCCGTCCATCCGGCCTCCGCCAGAAGCTCTTTTGCCTTATTTATGTCGATGTCATATGCCACAAGATCCTGATTTGTCCAGTAGAATTCTGGCCGGAAGATGCCTACAGCAGGCGAGCCCACTCCAAAGAGAACATACTCGACGATCTCTTTTCGATCCATTCCGTAGGCGATGGCCTTTCTCACCCTTGCATCGTCAAATGGAGCTTTCTTCAGGTTGAAGTACAGGTATATGAGCCTGGAATTTTCGAACTTGTCAACGCTTATGCCGTCTTTTCCGTCCAGGCTTTCGATCTCGCTGTATGGAACGTCAACTGTGAAGTCCACTTCACCGTTCTCGAGCGAGAGCGAACGAGTATTGGGATCGGTGATCGGCTTGATCACAATGCCGTCGAGCTTTACCTCGCCACCCCACCAGTTCTCGTTCTTTTTGACTTTCAGAACATGAGTGCTTTCGTCATAGCTCTCAAACATGAACGGCCCGGTGCCGATGGGGGCTGTGATCTCACCATTTTGTGCTGACTTGGGGCTAATTATTGTCAGAGGTGCGGCAAAATGAAGCGCGGCAGGCAATGTTGGATTGAATTCAGTGGTTTTTATCGTGATCGTCAATGGATCCACAACTTCAATGGACTCCATCTTCAGAAGTGTGGGTATCCTGGAGTTTAGCTCGTTGGCCCTCTCCAGGGAGAATTTGACGTCTTCTGCAGTCATCTTAGAGCCATCGTGGAAGAGGACGCCATCTCGTAGCTTGAACTCCCATGTCTTGTCGTCGATCTGGCTCCAGGACACGGCCAACTTGGGTGCAAGCGACATGTCTGCGTTTACGCCCACAAGGGTCTCAACTATCTGAGCTTTGTCTGCCAGCAGACCTCCGCTCTCCTGAGCAGGATCGAGACTTGATGCTTTGATGTCGAATAGATCTCCGACCACCAGAATGTTGTCAGACTTCTCTGCACCTGCCGTGGCGCCCGTCAATGCCAGAACGGCAATTAGAGCCAGCAATAGTGATGTCCAAGGATTGTTCGTCATGTTTCCCCCAATAGCAATTTTTTTCCATAAGGAACGGGTGGCAGATGGCAGTTCTTAGTAATAAATGTTTCGTTGGTAGTAATACTAAATAATATATAATTTGCATACTGAATTTACTTAATAGTCTTGATAGATCTATTTTGGTATATTTAAAATTTGCATTAATTGTTTAATTCATCATTCTTCGAAATGCGAAAAAAAGAAAAGGCTGCCCAGGTCGATTTCTGAACAACAGGAAATTCACTTTTCTATGTACATCTCCGGGTTGAGCTTGTAGTCATGTGCTGTGGGATCAAAGACGTATCCTTTGACGTAGTCCTTCATGGCAATGGCAAGGCCGTAGTAAGCAACAGTGATGATTGGAAGGTCCTCTTGAACGATCTCCTGGACCTGGTTGAAGTACTCCTGTCTCTTATCCTGGTCGTTGGTCTCTGAGGCGTCTTTCAGGAGTTGATCGACCTTTTCATTGGAGTATCCAAAATTGGATGACTCACCAGTCTTGAAGTTCGACTCCAGTATGTAGGATGGATCCGGAACCATTGCAACATTCATAGCTGCCAAAACCATATCCCACTCGCCACGACTCTTCCTCTCATCTATTATGCTGTAATCGACGACATCAACATTCACCTTGATTCCTATGTCCTTCATCTGGCTGGCCATGGCCTCGGCCATAGGCGGCTGACCGGGCCTCTGAGGCCATGTGAACAGAGACAGCTCGAGGGCTTTTCCATCTTTGTCTCTGATCCCGTCGCCGTCAGAGTCCTTCCATCCGGCCTGGTCGAGAAGATCCTTGGCCTTGTTCACATCGTAATCGTATGCGACTAACTTCTGATTGGCCCAATTGAAGCTCGGCATGAATGGGCCATTGGCGGCCTTGCCTACTCCGAAGAGGACGTACTCGACAATGGAGTCCTTGTCCATGCCGTAGGCGACAGCCTGCCTCACTCTGACATCATCGAGGGGAGAATGCTTGAAATTGAAGTAGATGTAGTAAATTCTTGGGTTCTCATATTTTTCAACTGTTATATCATCAAGAGCATTGATTCTCTCTACTTCGTTATAGGGAACGTCAACGGTAAAGTCTACCTCGCCGCTCTCTAAAGCCATTGCACGAGTATTTGGGTCCTGAATGGGCTTGAGGATGATTCTGTCCAGCTTCACATCGCCGCCCCACCACTTATCATTTTTCGCCACCGTCAGCTCATGGGTTTGAGCATCGAAGCTCTCAAACTCGAATGGACCTGTACCTATGGGTTTTGCCACATTTCCCTCACTATCAAGTGAACTGAAGCTGATGATAGCAGCAGATGGATAGTGCAGGACCGCCGGCAGGATGGGATTCATCTCATTGGTCTTGATCCGAATAGTAGTAGAATCCACGATGTCTATGGACTCCAGCATGAGCAAAGATGCCACGCGGGAGTTTTTCTTGTTGGCTCTTTCAAGAGAGAGCTTGACCTCGTCAGACGACATCTTTGTGCCATCGTGGAAGTAAACATCGTCTCGCAGCTTGAACTCCCATGTGTTGTCATCTATCTGGCTCCATGATTCGGCTAGAAGCGGCTTGATTGACAGATCGGGATTGACGCCTACCAATGGCTCGGTGATCAGTGCTTTTTCCGCCAGAACCGACCCGTCCTCAACAGGATCAAGCGCGTCGCTCGTGATATCAAACATCTCGCCAACTATGAGGGTGTTCTCCTCAGATCCGGCGAGTGCCGTCCCGTCAGTCAGCAGTGCAGTAATCAGCAGCAATACTGCAAACAAGAAACGATTTCTTATCACAACAGTCTCCTCCGCTATCTTTTTTTGCCCCTAACCAGATAGTATGTCCAGTTGAATGCGATCTTGCGGTAAAGCGGCATACCTTTCTTTTGAATCTCTCTAATCTCATTCAGATCGGTGAATACCACATCATCCAGCCCTGAAGACTCAAAGTACCTTTTTGCCTCGTCTGAAGAATAGCCGAAGCGGTGAGGAAGTGCGGTGTTCAGCTCAGAGGGATACCAGTTCTTCCAGGGATTCTGCCTCTCACATATTAGCATTCCAAGCTCTGAGGCCAGCCGTCTGGCTTTTCCCGACAGTGATCCGTCCCGCCACCGTCCGTCAATAGCCATTACTGTGCCGCCGGGCTTGACGACGCGCGTCCATTCCTTCATGGCATCATCCGGGTTGGGCAGGGTCCAGAGCACATGGCGGCTTACTACGGCATCATACCTTCCTGTCTCAAACTTAAGCCTCTCAGCATCGCCAAGTGAGAACCTGAGCTTCAATCGGGAGGACTTGGCTTTATCTTTAGCTCTGGCCAGCATCTTCTCAGAAAGGTCAATGCCATCGACATTGTGGCCCATCTCGGCCAAGACAAGGCTCAGTTCGCCGGTGCCACATCCCACGTCCAGGATGTTAAGGCCGCTTCCAGGAAGCGCTTTTTCAAGCGATCTCTTCCATGCATCTCTCTCCGCGATGGTCTTTATGCCATGACCGTCGTGTGTATCGTATTTAAGGGATGAGACATCCCACCTAGAGCGTATGGCGCTCTTGACTTCTTTGTCGGTTAAGGGCATGGATGCAATCTACAAGTTGATTGATGTTAAATCTTTCTATAATAGTAGCACTAAATATTATATGTCTATTTTTAGATAATATTAAGAAAGTCAATGCAGTCTGCAATATCATAATTAAAGGATGCGTTGGCATGGTTTATTATAAGAGAGAAAATAATGTTGATATGATTATAATATTTGCAGTTTCTGCCAATGAATATTCTACGGCAGCAAGCTTCAATCCCAGAGATCCGCGGAAGTAGGATACATTGGCGGGAATGCCAATCCGAAAGCATCCGATTCCCATGTGAAGAAACCTTGCCACGAACAGCAATAGCAAACAGCTAACTGTTGTGAGGGAGCCGTCGTTGAGCAATGCTCCTGAGGCGACGAGAGCAGCGCTCTGGCTGACAATGCTGGCCATGAGAACGATCAAGCTCGATGATGAAAATCCAAGAGGCTCGATTGCAGCATTATAGCTCTCTACTATCGGCAGGACCAGCGCATACTCTATGGCCAATTGGGCCAGAAAGATCGTTGGCACAAGCACCTTAATGATCTTTATGGATGAGGTTATGCACTCCTTTATACCTCTTTTTAAAGCTATCATCCATCCGTCTGCAAGAGGTTCATCTCTTTGCTCTATTATTCTCATAGTTATCTGAGTGACAGGCAATAGCCTTCCGATAAGGATTCCAATAGCGGATATGAAGAGGCTGGCCAGGAAATCGAGGATTACATAAATCCCTCCCGCACGAGTTCCCAGAACTGATAGAGCCACCGGCAGAGAGAAGAAAAGGGCGTTGTGAAGTCCTTTTGGGATAGAGCCCACAAGCACAGCTACTATCAGTTCACGATCGTTGATATGCTCTTTCCTGCGCTCCTCTGAAAGAAGGGCCAGGGCCGCCCAGTTGTTGACGAGAAATAGGGTGAGGGCTGCCGAGCATTCGGTGGGAAGGTGAGCTAATGATGCCAGTCTGGCAGTAGGCAGCGTAAGATACCTAAAATAAGGAGACCCTCGAATGACGCTTGCCACAAAGAATCCTATGATGATTGGTGGGATCATGACCTTGGAGATCTCGAAGGTGGACTGGATGGCAGAGAACAATGTCATTTAATATCCAGTTAATTTCAATAAAAAAAAATTAAGTTTTCCTGCATGAATAGCAGTATTGGCTGCTCTTTAAAGAGGATATTCGGTAATACCAGGGCATGTTCTCGCTTTTCATGCGGCTTATTTCTATCAATGGTTCCGACGCTATATCGACATATCCGGTTCTTTTTAAGAGGGCTGTCACCGCCGATGGCTCTGCACCACCTCTCATTGGCAGATCCACAGAATCGTACAGCGGCTTCCAGGGATTTCTTCTCTCTCTTGCGAGTATGACCAGATTTGTAAATTGCCTGGACAGTCCGTGAGACATCCCATTGGAATGAGGTCCATGCACAAAGAAGCAGAGCTTTCCGTTTGGCTTGAGCACTCTCTTCCATTCTGAGAGCGCCTTCTTGGGATCTGGCAGAGTCCAGAGCACAGCTCTATTGACAACAGCATCAAACGATCCGTCCTCAAAGGGAAGATCCTCAGCGTCGCCAATCTTAAGATCGAGCTTTATGCCCCTGTCATTCATCTTCTTCCTGGCTACATTGAGCATTTCCTCAGACAGATCAATGCCCACAACGTGGTGTCCCATATCGGCCAGCATTATTGAGAGAAAGCCGGTTCCTACACCCACATCCAGAACTCTCTTGCCGCTTGATCCGATATTGCGGCGGAATATTTCCTTCCAGGCTTCTACCTCTCTCTGACAGGACGCCACGTGACCTGGAGAGAGGTCAAAGGTCGATGACCTCCGGCTCCAGTAAGATCTAATTGTGGCCTTTGCGTCATTCATGATATCACGCTCGTTATGGTAGCAGGATGCGTGTTATCCGAAAGAGACTGGCCGAGTCGCCGCAGAGACCTCACAGGAATGATATGCGGACTGCTTCCGTTGTTGTTGATCACTTCGGCAACCACTCCGTAGACGGATCTGATGTTCTCAGGAGTCAGAACTTTATCTGGTGTTCCGGCAGCAAAGATCTTTCCGTCTTTCATCATGACTATCCTGTCCGTATATTTGGCTGCGAGGTTGAGGTCGTGCACTGCCATTATTGCGGAAATGTTTCTTTCCATCACCTTCTCCCTGATGATCTCAATGACCTCAAGCTGGTGCTTGATATCCAGGTTTGAGGTGGGCTCATCAAGCAGCAGAATGGACGGATCCTGAGCAATCGCTCTGGCTATCAAGACCTTTTGCTGCTGGCCTCCTGAAAGCTCATTGATGTCTCTCATGGCCAGGTCTTCGATGCCTATCAGCTTCAGCACTGCAATCACATTTCTTACATCCTTGTTGCTGCTTCGCCATCCAAGATGCGGCCTTCTGCCCATGAGCACAGTATCGAGCACAGTTGACGGGAAAAAAGATCGACTGGTGGTTTGAGGCACATAGCCAACCATTTTTGCCATCTCCTTTCTGGAAATGTTCTTCAAATCATTTCCATCCAGAAGAATGCTGCCTGTCTTGGGCTTGAGCAGCCCGTCAATGCACTGGATCAGTGTAGATTTTCCTGAGCCATTGGGTCCAATGACCCCAAGCATCTCACAAGGCCGCAGCTCCAAAGATATCTTGTTTAATATGGTCCTGCTGGTATAGCAAAACTCCAGGTCCTTTACAATCAGATTCAAAAGTAACCCATCCTCCTTCTCATTATCAGATACAAAAATAACGGTCCGCCCATAAACGCAGTGATCACTCCAACAGGAATAATTATTGGCGGAATAAGATTGCGTGAGATGATGTCTGAGCCGACTATGAGTATAGCTCCTACTATTCCTGAAGCCGGGATCAGGTATCGATAATCGGTTCCGATGACAAGCCTCGTGATATGTGGGGCCACGAGCCCGATAAACCCAATGGTGCCTGTGAAGCAGACGATGCTTGAGACCATCAAGCTGACTATTGACATGGTGTAAATTCGGATCTGCTTGACATTCACTCCCAGGCTTCTGGCAGAATCGTCGCCTGTAGTGAGGATATTTAGGTCCCAGGACTTGAGCATCAGCAGCGGAATGGAGACAATAACCAATGCACCAGAGATGAATACCTTCTCCCAGGATGCTCTCTCCAGGCTGCCGACAGACCAGAATACAGATTGGACGACGGCTGACTCCTCTCCGAAATATTGCAGGAAGGTTGTTGCGGCTGAAAATATATACAGAACGGCAATGCCGACCAATACCATTGTCTCAGGAGTGGCACCCCTTCGTCCTGCGAAGCCAATGATGATGAACGAAACCAGAAGCGAGAAAAAGAAAGCATTTCCTATTATCAGATAGTCTCCTCCGACGAGTCCTGCGCCACCAATGATCGCCAAAGATGCGCCAAATGTTGCCCCTGCTGAGATTCCCAGGGTGTAGGGACTGGCCAACGGATTCTTCAAAACGCCCTGCATGATGCAGCCAGCTATTCCCAGCCCCGCTCCAGTTACAATGCCTAGGGCGATTCTTGGAAGCCTCAGATTCCATATCGTCGTCTCTGCGAGCCAGCTTGATGAGAAATAGTTCGGAAAATATCGACTCAGAAAGGCAGCGTACGCATCCCATGCGGTGATCTTTGCCTGTCCCAATGAGCCTGCCAATCCTGCTGCAAGGATCAGAATAATTAATGTGGAGAGGATGAAAATTGTTTTTCTCCCCACATATTTCTGGTAGCTGTCCATGATCGCATCATCACTGGTACCTTCGTCTAATGGATTCATACAAAGTTCCCATTTGCCTGATTATTGCGGATATGCTGATATGCTGTCTTTCACATTCAAATCGAGGTGCTGGAATCTGCTGACATACTCCTGTTGAATCTCCTGAACATCGATGTCATCAAACAGATCCGGATACAGCCATTTGGAATAATAGAGAGTACCTATCAGGCCGGATGCTCCACCGCAGAGAATGTATGGATGGGATATCAAGTAGACCTTATTGTTCTTTACTGCATCAATATCAGCAAAAGCTGGCCTCTGCAGAAAATCATCAATTGCAACAGTGGCATTTGTTGTGTCATGAATATCATATCCAAGCACCAGATTGCTGACAGAGAACGCTATGACCTGTGGATTTCTGGCAATCACCCACTCAGCATCAACGTTCTGGATTCCTGAGCCTTTCATTTCATCGCCAATATATTCTGCACCAGCGTTTCGAACCATTACCGCCCTGTAATTATCCCTGGCTGGCACCTGGAATGTGGTCTCATCGAAATTGTAGTTGCTGATGTACATCAATGGCTTTTCTGAATCTGCTACTTTGTTAATTCTCTCTGCAATTTTATTTTCAATATCCGTGTACCAATTGACATACTCCTCTGCTTCAGCAACCTTGCCGAATATGTATCCGTATCTCAAGCTTGCTTCTTTTCCATTGGTGACATTCACATCCAAGGCAAGGACCGGTATGTCTGGAGTCTTTGTTGGATCGTAATATTCTCGAGCATCCGTGAGGACTATATCTGGCTTAATGTTATTGATCACCTCATAATTAATGGCCTGCAGGCTTCCCACATTTGTGACACTTAATAGCTCAGGGAGGTATGCCTTGCTAATTCGGGATCCTCCAGGGGTGACAAACGAATCAGTGATGCCGACGATCCCATCAGCAGCGCCAATGGACCTGAGTGTTTCATACACGTAAGTATTGTGTCCGTGATACACAAATGTCTTTACTGGCTCGACGATCTTTACAAAATCACCCAAGTCTTCACGAACTACCAGAAATTCCTCATCTCCAGCAATTATTCTGTTTATCTGTTCAATGTCCTTTTCGTCTACACTACCGTCATTATTCGCATCTGATAAAATGGTTTTTTCTGCTTCGCCATTGATTATCTTCTCTGTATAGGAGACATCTTCATCATTGATGGTCTCATCCATGTTCGCATTTCCGCAGATCTGGAGCGCGAATGAATCCACGCCGACTGCGAGCGGAAATACGAATGCCGTCAGCATTATCAAAAATAAAAGATTTCTCAACGTATTCAAGTTTCATCACCTTATTCGTTTTTCGAATACTAGTGTTAGTTGTTAATAAGTGTTTTGGCTATATTAGTATTTAGTAATACTTCAATGCAAATATTGTTTATTTAGATCTATAATAAATTATAAATTTAAAATGTTTTTTTAACTCGGTAATTGCGCAAAATGTTACTGCATCTTCAGTCTCCTCTCTTGGAGGGCCTTTTGTTCCGAGATGCTGCAAGATTTCTCCGCGCGAGAACTGGCACGAATTAGAATCATTTAATGCAGCAAACACGGGGCATTCAACGAGTTGCACTTCGTTCTGGTAATAATATTCTGAACTTAGTTATGATTAAATATCAATAGACTTTTATTTGAGTTGCTCTCGAACGGCAAAAACAATTTATTTTTTGCTATCAGAGATCGTCAGGAACCAAAAAAAGCTGCCCCGGGAATGGGGGCACTTTTCTAACACGCAATCATCTGGCTTGCATTACAAGGGTGCTGACGAAGACAGATTCATCGAACATGTCGTTGACCTTCTTGGTTGGATCTTTGTGCCTGACCAGAAACATCCATTCGCCGTCAGTACTTATGGGAATGCGCGCTATGCCCTGGCCATCGGTCTTGACCAATGCCATCTCCTTTCCCAGTTTCTGGGATACTGCTTTGACATCTTCGTCGGCCAGAGGCTTTCCTTCATAGAATACTTGCATCTCTGCCTCGCCCCCAACAGAAAACCAGGATTTGCTTGGCACGGTCTCCAAGATGCCGTGAACAACCTGTCCCTGGTACTCTCCATTGCCTCCAGCAGGATAAATTGTCTTGGCCATCTGATGAAATGCCCCGGCATAGGTTACATCCTTGAATTGAGAGCGAGGACCCCTCTTGTTCCCATCTTTGGTTTTGCAGAGTATCGAAGACTCCATATCTGCGACGACTGCGTACGCCCCGCTCTTGTCCGCATTGAACCTGATGAGATAACGTGTCTCCTCAGGAATCAGTTCCAGGTTTTGTTTGCTTCCATCTGGCAGATAGTTAAAGGCCTTGAGCCTCTTGATGTCTGCGATTCCATCCTGGCGCATGTTGTGGCCGTACATCAGTGCCAGCTCTACGTCATTTCCCCGGGACTTGGAGCTTTGCAGCCATATCTCATGGCCCTGCATCATCAATTCCATTTTGCTTTCTTGCATATTTTCTCCTCATATTGATTCTTAAGTTAAACTAGCTTATAGGCTCTTTGTTAATAAATATATCTATTATCGTATTACCAATCAACGATAAAAAAATAACCGGCAGAGATGGAGATAAAATAGCCCATCGCGCCAGTATCATTTCGGTTACGGGATCATTTCAGAGGCGGATACAGGAACACACCCGTATCGTCCGCTACATCAAAGTCGCTATCGTAAAAGTTCATGTACTCCTGGAGTATCTCCATCGGATCGATGTCTTTGAACTCTTCTGGATGCAAGAGCTTGCCGAGAAACACCGCACCGACGAGATTCAATCCCCCACCGCCTACCAGATAATTATCGATATAGTAAACGTTGTTGTTCTTGATGGCATCCACCTGGCCCAATTCCTTAGTATTCAGTATCATATCCACAGTCATTTGGGCCCCAGAGATGTCATCCGTTTCGAACCCGGCAGTGCTGTTAGGATCAAGGTACGAAGAGATGATGTAGCTGGGATTGCTTTTGATCACCCATTCTGGCTCCACCTCGACATTGGTTCGACCATAAAGAGGGCTATCGCTTTTCACAACATCATCTATCAGGTTTCTGCCGCCTGCAAGCCTCACAGCCTGGCCGTATCTGCTTCCGCCTGCTGTGTAGGCATAGCCGGCCTTATGAGAATTGAAAAGGACCTTTGGTTTATCTTCTTCGGGGATATGGTCTGTGATATTTTTAAGCTTATCATATACCCCATCATGCCATGAAGCAAACTCTCTGGCTTCTTCTTTCCTATCGAAGAGATAGCCGAAAATCAGAATGCTTCGAGAAATGTTCTCAGGCTCGCGGGCATTCAGAGAGATCAATGGAATGCCCGGCAGCTTGTCTTGGTATTCCTTCTTCTGGGCTCTGCCCTCATCACTGATGTAGTTGTTCATCTCCAGAGTGGTTTGCACTGCATCTGGATTAAGGGAGATCAAATACTCATAGTCCACATCCGGCGGGATGCCTGCCGCATGATAGGTGCTGAGATCTCCCCAGAATTTCGGGTATTTCGATTTGGACGATCCGACTACAGGGAGCAGCTTGTCCTCAGCTCCGATCAAACGCAGCAACTGAGCCCCTATATGGCCCAAGCTCGCCACATGTTCGATTGGCTTATTAATCGTCTCTGCCTCACCGAATAGGTCAAGAAACGTCAGGCTCTTCTCCTCGCCTCTGATTATCAGATCTATCTGATCGATATCTTTTTCATCAATCATCTGATCGTAATTGGCATCGGCAAGAATTGTTGAAGGAGCAGAGCCGTTGATTATTGCCTTGACATAATCGATGTCGTTTTCATCGATGGTATCGTCCATATTGGCGTTTCCAAATACATCTAATCTGACATCAATTGCTGTCGAAACAGATGCAGCCATCAGGCAGATCCATAATAGAATTAGAAGCCTTTTGCATATGTGCACAATTATTCCTCCTAAAAACAGAATAATTCCATATCTAATAAGAGTTTCTAATTAGTAGTTAATAATAAATCATCGTAACGAATGCATTTTCCCTAAAAATATGAAAGTTGATTATTTTAAATTGGATCCGATCCAATCACCCTCAGAAGAACTCCTTCTTTCTCCGGAGGAACAGGTAAACGAAAAAGGGCACGCCCATAAAGGCAGTCATTATTCCTACCGGAAGGATCACAGGAGCAAGAATTGTCCTGGCCAGAGTGTCAGCAGATAAGAGCAATAATCCACCAACAAGGCCAGAAGCAGGAAGGAGAAATCTATGATCGCCCCCAATTATCATCCGGGTTATATGTGGTGATACCAGGCCTATGAAACCAATGGTGCCTGTGAAACATACAATGCTGGCTACAATTACAGACACAATCATCATGCACAATACGCGCGTCCTCTCTACATTGACTCCCAGACTTCTCGCAGTCTCATCTCCGGTTCCCATCGCGTTGATATCCCAGGACCGCAAGAGCAGATATGGAAAGCAAAGCACGAGGATGGCAGCCACAATTGCCACTTTATCCCAATCAGATCTGCCCAGTGATCCCATCATCCAGAATACAACTCCTTGAACCTGCTCGGCATCTCCCATGTATTGCATAAAGGACGTCATGGCCGAAAAGATGTACATAACCGCAATTCCCGCCAGTATCATCGTCTCTGGAGAGATGCCCTTGTATTTTGCCAAACCGAGAACTATCAGTGATGATATGAAGGTAAATATGAAGGCATTTCCCACAATGAGGTATTCCCCTCCTACAAATCCTGCACCCATTATAATGGCAAGAGTAGCGCCAAATCCTGCTGCAGATGATATTCCCAACGTGAACGGACTGGCAAGAGGATTTTTAAGGATGCCCTGCATGACGGCACCAGCTACGGCAAGACCTATTCCTCCGATGATAGCCATAACTATCCTATGCAACCTCAATCCCCAGACGATGGTATCCATGAACCATGTGGTCTCGAAGGTTTCTGGCATGAATTTTGCCAGAATCGCTACATAGATATCCATAACGCTGATATTTGCAGCTCCCTGAGTGGCCGCATAGCCGGCCAATGCGACTATGCCCAGTATCAGCAAAATTAGAAAGAGCATCTTTCGGCCGATAAACTTGCCGTACTCCATCTTCAAATCGGGAGTTTCATTTCTGGAATGAAGCTCATGCGTCATAAGAATGATCCTCCGAAGTATGCAAAAAAGTTCACAGATATGGATACTACAACATCATCATCTGCAAGACCAGCAGGACCAAACGCACAAGTCTGCACAAAAGGACAGTCTGGCTTTTTCATAATAGAATCCTCATTAATTTTGTGATCTATTTCCAAATTTACACTTGGAATATGTGCATAATATTAAATCTTTGTCCTTTAGTATTATTTGATCAGATATTTGATTATGAGTCAGCAAAAGCAGTTCCAACAAGATTCGAAAATTAAAACCCAAAAAAATTTTACAGTTTGTACTGCTCATTGAATTATTATGTTTTTATGTTTTTTGACCGTGGACTAGCAGAGTCGTCCTTCCCTGATTGTCTTCTCTTTCCAAAATGAGCGTACTCAATTTGCCAACTCCTGCAACTTCAAACATCTCCACAATGCTCTCTGGATCGGCGCCATTATAAAAGGGCAGATTTCTTCCTACCTCTGCACCAAAGTGATGGCTGCCGGAATGTGATTTTTTAGGAGGAACATCTGCAATTATCAATCCGCCCGGACGGACGACCCTGATCCAATCTCTTGCAGCAGCTAAAGGGTCCGCCAACGTCCATATCACATGCCTGCTGACCACTGCATCAAAGCTGCCGTCTGGAAATGATAATGTCTCTGCATCCTGTATCTCAAAATTTGCAGGGATTTTTGCCTTTGAAGCCTTTTCTTTTGCCAATTTAAGCTTATTCTCAGCCCAGTCAACTCCGACGACATTGTATCCCATCTCTGCAAGCAGCAAAGCCAAGAAACCAGTCCCTGTGCCGATATCCAGGACTCTTAAATTCTTGTCAGGGCCAAGGAGTTGGTGCATTGCTCTCCTCCACATGTCCTTCTCGGTTGGGTCATTAACCCCATGTCCTGCATCATAATTATGGTTGGGATTGTCCCAGAAGGACCTTATCTTCTCTTTGATTTCTGCCTTATCCTGATCCATATCTTGTTCCTCTCGCGCATAAAATCTTATTGGGTTACTCACAATTAAACCATAATATTTAAGAATTTCGTAATATTATAACAACTCGGTCGATTTATATTTTTTAAACAAACATAGTAATTAATGCTACGAAATATTTAAATAATATGAATCTATCAACCAACACTAATTAAACATATGCATAGAATCAAGAATTCGTTATCGAGCGTGAATGAAATGACAAAATTTGCATCATACGCAACGCTGGGATTGCTCCTATTGAGCCTTGTTATTATGCCATCCTCAGCAGAAGAGCTGATAGAGAAGATCGTAAGCAAGACATCGGATTCAATAACCGTTGTCGATCAGGCCGGAAGAACAGTAACCATAAATCTTCCTGTTGAAAAAATCGTTGTTACAAACTATCGAGAGATGGAGCTGCTAATTGCGCTGGGAGCCGCGGATATGATAGTTGGGGTTGACGCGACTTTTCACAAGTCCATGCCCTATTACGGTCTGAAAGACGTAGCAGAAGTTGCAAAGCATGCTACCGAGATCAATTATGAAAACGTCCTGTTACAGAATCCTGATCTGGTGATAATGCCGACAACTCAGGGGGCAACAGCTGAAGAGGTTGCTAAAAAACTCAAGAATATACCTGTCATTGCCTTCAGCCTAACTGACAAGGATCATATAATTCTCGATACGGAGATAATGGGCGCGATTTTAGGAAAAGAGAGCGAGGCTGAAAAGATCATCGATTGGATACATAAATATGATTCGGTTGTGGACGAAAAGATAAAAGATATTAAAACCGAAGATATGCCGACCTTCTACTATGAGGCATCTACAGACATGAGCAAGTGGGTTGCAGCTGCCCCAACATCAAGCCAGGCAAAAGTGGCAGAAGGCTGCGGCGCAATAAACGTAGCAAATGACCTTGGCCTCAATTTGACCACTACATCAGCAGAAGTTGGAGCCGAGTGGGTCATGACCAAAGACCCGGACTTCATCTTCATGGACTCTCATGGGACCACCCTGGCCGGCGTAGGTCACACCCCTGAGGACATCCAGGCCAATTTAACTCAAAAGATCGAAGATCGGGCGAGTGAGGGATTCGAAAATTATAAAGCTGTAAAAAACAACCGCGTCTATGTTCTGAGCAGGGATTGGACAGGTGGGCCGGATTGGGTGATAGGCCGCGTCTGCTTTGCAAAGTGGTTCCATCCAGAGCTTTTTAAGGACCTGGACCCTGTGGCTATGAACAAAGAATACATCGAGGAGTTCTTCCCGGGAATGACGATCGAAGGAACATGGGCATATCCAGCTCCCGAGTGATCATCAATAGCAGACAATCTCAAATGCAAGATTGCTTAGAAAGGTTAGTCAGATGATGGGCGACCCCATCATCCGTCAATACCTTTTTTTATCTTGCCAGATTTATCCTGGTTTAGGACTCACCCACACCCCACGATAAGGCACATTGAGCCAGGATTCATAGTACTCCTTCTGGAGATTATCAAGTGAGTCCTGTTTCCAGTGGATGAAATCCTGTGAACGCTTCTCTTCTTCAGGGCCAAGCATCTCGGCTAGAGTTGTCAGCTCCTGGTTGAAATCGTTTGGCTGATTGAAGGGCAGACAGACCACATTGATGTCAAGAGGAGAGAGCTTCTCATCCACCTGCGGAAGATATTTAGGTTGGACTATTGTAGCGTCACTAGCTAAGTGTCGTAAAGCTTAAGGCATATTAGCTTCATATCCAATCATAGTGAATAGGATATGAAAAAATATATAGTAACGCTAACTGAAGACGAGCGCAAAACTCTCAGCAATCTTACATCCAAGGGAACGCAAAGATCACAGAAAATACTAAATGCGTTGATTCTGCTTGATTGTGATGAAGGTGAGTACCAGAGCGGACGCTCTACCAATGAAGAAATAGCTCATGTGCTTCATATCAGCATGAGAAAGATCGACCGCGTAAAAAAGCGATTTGTTGAGGAAGGTCTTGATGCTGCTCTTGATAAAAAAGTAGGAAACCGTGTCTACGCAAAAAAAACAGATGGAGATTTCGAAGCCCATTTGGTTGCATTGAGTTGCGGCGAGCCACCTGATGGTTTTGGACGATGGTCCTTAAGGCTATTGGCCGACAAGGTTGTCGAGCTCAATTACATTGACAGCATTTCTCATGAAACCGTGCGTCGAATTTTAAAAAAACGAAATCAAGCCTTGGCAACGCAAGGGGTGGGTTATTCCACCAGATCAAAACGGCAGCTTTGTCGCTAATATGGAAATGGTCTTGGACGTATATAAACGACCCTTTGATCCAAGTCGCCCGATTATATGCATGGACGAATCCCCAAAACAGCTTATCTCTGAGACGAGAGTCCCAATCCCGACATCTCCCGGGCAGACGGCCAAATATGATTATGAATACAAGCGCTGCGGTAAATCCAATATTTTCCTTGCCTGCGAGCCATTGGCAGGAAAGCGCATGGTAAAAACATTGGTGATGGACAACCTCAACACCCATAATGCAGGATCACTCTATGAGAAATTCCGACCCGATAAAGCAAAAGCGTTATGGGATAGATTTGAGTTCGTTCATACTCCGAAGCATGGCAGTTGGTTGAATATCGCTGAAATTGAATTAAACGTGCTCACGAGCCAATGCCTGAACAGGCGGATTGAGGAAATTGAAACTGTTAAGAACGAAGTAGCAGCATGGCAGGAGTCTCGAAATAATAAAAATGCGAAGGTTAATTGGCGATTCACTACTGAGGATGCTAGGGTTAAGCTCTCCCGACTTTATCCGACATTAGAGAGTTGACGCGACACTAGGGCTTCCCAAGGATCTGGATTATCATCGAGGCGGCTATCGGATGGAGGTGGATAGAAAGGTCATATTTTTCCTATGCGTGAGGTTTTACATGGGAAATGGAAGGGATTAGCCCTGATTTCGCCCTAAATGCAATACAAGTAAAAAACGTAGGTTTATGGGAACCCCCAAATACAAAGACCACTAAAGTGATCATCCCCAAGATACGGATTCCCGCGCCAAATGTTAAATGGTTAATATAGGCCTTATAACATTTATGCACCAACTATCTGCATCACTTTAAATCCTACAATCAGGAAGAACGTAAGGACCATTGGCACAATAGCCAGATTCAACATGACTGATAGGCGCCTATTCCATCGAGTTGAAGCAGACAATATCTCCGAAGCGCAAAGCAGAGCAATTAGGCATATAACGCTTATGACGCTGATCTCTGATACTCCAATAGTAGCAAAAGTGCTTACGACTGATGTAGTGCTTGCTGCACTCATTGTGCTTGCTGCACTCATTGTGCTTGCTGCACTCATTGTGCTTGCTGCACTCATTGTGCTTGCTGCACTCATTGTGCTTGCTGCACTCATTGTGCTACTTACCGTGCTTAACATAGAAGATAACATAATTTCCCCCGGCCATCAGATAGCTATAGTAATAACATATAACTTTCTTGCTTGGTATTTATAGATTTCCCAAAGGAAGGATATTATCTATATAAAATTTTTTGGCATTTTAAGAGTGCATATTAATCGAGATATACAGTTTTTTTAAAGAAGTTATGGCGAATTAATCCCTGAAAAATAGCTGAAATCTATGCTCATAATCACATGATATAAACGATAATTCCACCAAGGCACAAGGTTTTAGGAATCTTTCTGATATCATTATTCTTCGAACAAGATAACAGCAGCAGGTTTTTTCTTTGCTTGTTAACTATCTGGCCAAAATTTATTGCAAAATCAATTAGAATAGAAAATACCTACTTTAAATACGTAGTTTAGATACTTAGTATAAATACTTACTTGAAATTCGAAAATAACATAAATAGTAAAAGCATATGTCTAAAAATCGTTAAAATGGGATAGTACCCAAAGTTATATTCCTGGAGGGAGAGCCTTGCATACGAGTAAAAGACTCATACTTATTATTATCATGTTTTCCATTTTTTGTGTAGGGATGGCATGCAGCCTGTCCGAAATCAGCCTATCCATGCGACATATATATCATTTAGACCAAGATGTACAAGGAAATGGTTTTTTTAATACCTATTCGAAGACAGATGTCACTAATCTGAGCGTGAGTAATATAGCTCATGGGAGTGGAAGCTTCGATCACGCGTCCAATATCGATTCGCGTAACGGGGTCAAATATGACGATACAAATGACGAATACTCATTAGTTACAGATAGAGGCACAGCCCTAATCGAGAGCACAGATTTCGCTTATGCCCCAGTCAGCATGCAAATGGGACACTATTCTCGACCGATCTCATTTCAGTCAAAAGGCTCTGAGGAAACCTGTGTTAATAATTACTACTCAGGCATATCCATGAATGCTAGGTTCAGCTATGCGGATACACTCAGCAAGAATCTATCCGGGGAATTGTACTGGAAGCGTGTAGATAACATTGATACATCAGATTATTCCCTATCCAATCTAGACGTTGAATCCAGAACCAAGCTCAATTTTGAGGCAGCATTCTCAGGCAGCGGACATGTAGGCGTCTTGGACAGCAAACGAATATCGCAGAATACAGAAGTTCTGATCGACGAGGATTACAGAGGAACCTACTACATAACCAAGAATATGTCACATAACGAAATATATACACTAAAAAGATTAACCGATGATTGGCTGCCCTGTTGCTCAAGCGGTTTTTCCGATATGAATATCCTCGACAAAAAGCCATTTAAGTCTGCGACAGGAATCTTCGACTGCACGTGCTTCGTAGCCCCAAACAATGCCGAATTTCCTAGAGTCTATTAAATCGCAGAAGGCCCCCACAATCCACTTTTTTTATCATATTCGCCATAGAGCATAATACACAATCATACACAATCTTTATATTCAATATGGTCCAATAAAGCTACTGGTGGACTCTTTGGAGATGCGGTTTGAAAACTACATTTTAAAGGCCTTCCTTGCCACAGGACTACTGTCTCTGGTAATGATGACGCTAGCCCTGGGATTGATTCAGCTTTTTCGTTATGGTCCGTCTCAGCCGTTATCCATGATTCTCACACTAGCAGCAATATCCTTCGTTCTTTCTGCCTCGTTCTTCGAGCGCTATGAGGTGGGTTCCATCATGTGGTCCATGCTGGTTTCAATTATTGCAACCCTGATGCTGACCCTGCTCTCCGGTGGCATAATGTACGGCATAACGTCGCACCAGCAATCATGGGAAGAGCTGCTCTCAGGCCTCGCTGTATGCATGATTGTTGGCATGACGTTGCTATCCTATCTCAAGAAAAGCCTTGGCGAAATTGAGTACTGATTGTGCCAGGATATTGGTTGAGTACTAATACTAAGAGCGATACTAGCGGGCATTGGATGCCTGGTAAGATGGTTGACTCCTATGGCCGCAAGGTGACCGGCCTGCGGATAGCCCTGACCCCGCGCTGCAATCTCAACTGCATTTACTGCCACCATGAAGGAGAGGTCAAGCCAGATGGTGAGATATCGGACGAAATGGTGGCAAGCGTAGCCCGTGCTGCTGCACAGCTCGGCGTGCGCTCCATTAAGCTCACGGGAGGAGAGCCGCTGCTGCGCCACGACCTGGCCAGACTGATAAAAGAGATGCCCCGGGAGCTGAATATCTCCCTCACCACAAATGGCACTCTATTGGCCGAGCAGGCCAGGTTTCTCGCGAAGGCAGGGTTGGATCGGGTCAATGTGAGCCTGGACTCACTTCGTCCTGATGCCTACCGCGCGATCACAGGTGGCCGGCAGGGGGACCTCGAACGGGTACTGGCAGGAATTGATGCGGCTATTGATGCAGGACTCGTTCCAATAAAGCTCAATATTGTGGTCTTGAAGGAAAACGAGGCTGAGATCCCTGCATTGATTGATTTCTGTCGAGAGAAGGGACTGATTGCGCAGCTCATCCAGCTCCTGGACTTGAGGCACCTGGGCATATCAGGAGACATCGATGCAATCGAGCAACGGCTGGCTGCTCTGGCAGACTCTGTGCATACTCGCGAGATGCATCGACGACGCAAGTATTTCGTGGATGGGGCTGAGGTAGAGATCGTGCGGCCCATGGACAATACAGAATTTTGCGCGAACTGCACCAGACTGCGGGTCACATCGGACGGAAAGATCAAGCCCTGCTTGTTAAGGAGCGACAACCTGGTTGAGATCGGCACATGTGACTGCGAGAGGATCAAAGAGCTGATGCAAGAGGCCAATCTCAGACGGGAGCCATATTTTAGGAAATCTTGAGATTGATTTATAAAATTGAACAAATTTAATATTAATCAGATGATTGGGGTTAATTCATCGAAAGGATTAAAGCATAGATGACCAAGACCGACCTTGTGGGGAGGTCTGCTGAATGGAAATGCCATTGCTAGGAGATATAGCCGTCATCTTTGTTCTGTCGGTGCTCGTTCTGTTCATCTTCCACAAAATCAAGGCACCGACCATTGTGGGTTTTCTGGTCACGGGCGTATTAGCGGGTCCGCAGGGCATGGGATTGATCCAGGCAGTGGATCAGGTAGAGGTGCTCTCTGAGATCGGCGTTATCCTGCTGCTCTTTACCATTGGCCTTGAGGTATCTCTTAAAGACCTGATGAAGATCAAGAAGTATGTCCTGGTCGGCGGTTCGCTTCAGGTTTCACTGACCATTATTTCGGTCTATGCCATAATGAGATTTATGGAGTATCCGGCTGGCACATCCATCCTTTTAGGATTTCTCATATCCCTGAGCAGCACAGCAATCGTGTTGAGGATAATCCAGAGCAAAGATGAGCTATACACGCCACAAGGCCGAACAATCCTAGGGATACTGATCTTTCAGGACATTGCAATAGTTCCCCTGATGCTGGCGACACCCCTTCTGCCAGGAGCCATAGGAGATACAACCGATTCATCATTAGCCATTATCGCCAGAGGGTTGGGCTTGATAGTTTTGGTGATCATCAGCGCCAAATGGATTGTGCCGACTACACTCTATCACATTGCAAGAATTGGGGACAGAGAGCTATTCCTGTTAAGCCTCGTCGGAATATGTTTTGCAGTAGCATGGATCACCTCATTAGCTGGATTATCGCTAGGACTTGGAGCATTTCTGGCAGGACTTACGATATCCGAGTCTCAGTACAGCCATCAGGCTTTCGGAAGCGTGCTGCCTCTTCGAGACGCCTTCACAAGCTTCTTTTTTGTCTCCATTGGAATGCTGCTCGATGTCAATTTACTGATTCAAAATCCTCAATACATCCTCCTGCTCGCCTCAGGAGTAATGCTCTTAAAAGCTCTAATTGCCGGCACGGTAATTGCATTTCTAGGGCTTCCATTGAGAATAACAATCCTCGTCGGCCTTGCCTTGAGCCAGATAGGTGAATTCTCCTTTGTCCTGTCCAAAGTCGGCATGGAGTATGCCCTTCTGTCCAAAGATATTTACCAGATATTTCTTGATGTTGCAGTGTTGACCATGGCGGCAACATCATTTATCATATCAATATCCCCAAAAGTGGCAAATGTCGCAACGCGTCTGCCGCGTTCCAAGAAATGGAACCATTCCGAGCCACCCATAATCCCGAACATCGAGGCCATGAAAGATCATATCATCATCGTAGGCTACGGAGTCAATGGCAGAAATGTGGCAAGATCAGCCAAGAATGAGGGGATCCCCCATGTTGTTATAGACATCGATCCTGAAATAGTTAATTCAGATCAACGAATCGGTGAGTCGATTAGCTATGGAGATGCAACACAGGATTATGTTCTTAGGAATGCTGGGATCGCGAATGCAAGAGTAATGGTAATAGCAATCTCAGACAGGTCAGCAACTAGAAGGATTACGGATCTTGCCCGAAGAATGAATAGAGACCTATACATAATCGCCAGAACGAGATACATTCATGAGATAAGAATCCTTCAAAATCTTGGCGCAAATGAAGTTATTCCTGAGGAATACGAGACATCAGTGGAGATATTTTCCAGAGTCCTTGAGAAGTACCAGGTGCCAAGAAAGAGAATCGAGTCCTTTGTGGACCTCATCAGATCGGATGGATATGAGATGTTTCGAAGCATTTCAAAGGAGCCGATTTGTGCCTCAGACCTCAGTATCATCAGCAATGATTTTATCACCTTCAAGGTCTCGGAGGGCTCGTCTGCCGCAGGAAGAACCATTAAGGATGTCGCATTAAAGGAAAAAGGTGCCGCTTTGCTGGCGATTCACAGGGATTTGGAGATAATCAATAATCCTGATGAGGACTTTGTGCTTCAACCTGAGGATGTGGTCATTCTCCTCGGATCGGAACCCCATATGTCATCAATTGAAGATCTGTTTAAGAGATCTACTGCATCATAGAGTCCAAAGATCCAAATGATAGGGGCTGCCCAATTCAAATTTTTTATATTATGATCATCTTATCCGATCTGATGTTCATACCCCCTTAGAGCCATCGGCTTTCGCCCCCCATCCTTCTCAATCCAAATCCCTTCATTCACCACCTCACCCATCACAGTCAGCTTGCACGCTCTGCGGGCCTCCTCCAGACCGTCCCGTCGCACCGTGAAGACAAGCTCGAAGTCGCCTCCTGCGCTCATCACTAGCTCCTGAGCAGTCTTTTTTCCCACGGCCTCCGAGAGCCCAGGCGCAATCGGAAGAGCATCCTCCTCGACTACAAAGCCCACTCGGCTCACCTCTGCTAGATCGGAAAGCGAGAGGGCGAGGCCATCGCTGTTGTCCATCATGGCAGTGACGACTCCGCTCCTGGCCAACGCCCGTCCCTCAGCCAGGCGCGGCTCGGGCTCCAGCAGCTTTTCAATGAATGGGCTGTCAAGCCTTCCATCCTGCCAGGCGAGAAGCCCCGCACCCGCGCCGCCGAGCGTCCCTGTAGTGCAAAGCAGGTCGCCCTCCCGCGCTCCATTTCTTCTTATCACCCGATCCTTCTCCACAAATCCGAGAGCCGTGCCGGTGATGGTCAGCTCCGAATGGCTGTCCGTGTCGCCTCCCAAAATGCGCGTGCCATAATAGCTGGCACAGTCCCCGAAACCTGAAAACAGCTCGTCAATGAAGTAGAGGTCCGCCTCAGGCGGCAGTCCTGCTGCGATTAGAACTCCCGCCGGCTCAGCGCCCATTGCAGCAATGTCGCTTAAATTTACTGCTACAGCCATCCAACCCATCTGCCAGGGATTCATGATATCGGGAAAATCGGTCTTCCTGTGCAGCATGTCGGTTGTGACAACCAGATAGCGTTCGCCCGCATCGACCACCGCGCAGTCGTCATTCTCCACGCCGCCCAGGATCCCGGATATCCGCCGAATCAGATCCCGCTCGCCCAAAACTCCTTTTGACATGTAACGCAATTCTCCAAGCCAATGGCAAAGTCTATGAATTTAAGAAGATTATTAACATGTACCATGCCAGATCACAGAGGATCAACTGCTGTCGCCAGGATAGCCAGCCCGATTGCCATTCTAATCTTACTGCTCTGCCTGCACCTGCTGTTCGCCTCGCCGGCCCAGGCTGAGATCCGCGTCTGCTCCCAAGGATGCGGCAGCTCAACCATTGAGATGGCGCTTAATGCCTCATCACCAGACGAGACAATCGTAGTAGAGAGCGGAACATACCGCGAAATGCCGACCGTAGGAAAAGCGGTGAGACTGCACGGCCTGGATACGGGTAACGGAAGACCCAGACTCATCCCACCAGAAGGCGGGCGAGTAGTACTTGCAGCTTACGGCGCAGTATTGCGCGGCTTCGAAATCGGCAGAGATCCTGGTGCCACAGGACATGGCGCTGAAGGCTTGGTCTCTGACGGCGAAAGCTGCGCCCTGGAGGTAGCTCTTCCTGCCAGCATCTATCTGAACGATTTTGCCGGCAAAGGAACAATCTATCTGGATGATGCTGCTATTTGGAACTCAAGCGAAGGCATAAATTACCAGTTCAACAGCCGGGTGCTTAGAAGCCGTCTAGGAAATTTTTGGGCAGACTACAAAGGCAATGATAGCGACGGAGACGGAATCGGAAATGAGCCATACATTTTAAATGACAAAAATATTGACTATTATCCCCTGATGCAACCTGCAGAAAATTATCGAATAGCTGATGAGAAGGAGACGACAGTGGAACTGATCAGATCCCGAGTTGGCGAGCCATTCACAATATCCCTGCCCTCTAACCCCACCACTGGCTACGACTGGACTGCCGATTACGACTACGTGCTGCTGAAACTGGAGAACGCTCAGTTTGAGAGAGACGACCAAAAGGCTCTCCGCGTTGGCACTGGAGGAACTTCTGTATTCGTCTTCACGCCAATTGGAGTGGGCAAGACCACCATCTACTTCGTCTACAAGAGATCATGGGAGAATATCGTGGCCGACACGAGATCCTTCCATGTGGAGATAACAGCCTGAGCGAAATCTGAATTGGATATGAAGAATCCCAGTCGAGAAGTGGCCGGACTTCAAGGCGATCCTGGACAAGGTGGACCCGACCCGAAAGGCGGATTAAGCCTGCATGGTGAAGCTGAGCAGTACGGCCAATAGTTCTTAGAGACGAAAGGCCGAGACCAGCCAGGAAGTATTTATATAGTGATCACCATCTATTCCTGGTCATTACAATCCTTAAGGAGATTTCAATTTGGCAAAATCCGATATCAAATCTGAGGCGGTAGCAGATTCCAATGCCGGGGCAAAGAAGCCTGCGGCCCCCAAACCGGAGGTCAATATCGGCATGGTGGGCCATGTCGATCACGGCAAAACAACTCTGGTCAAGTCGCTCTCCGGCGTCTGGACTGACCAGCACAGCGAGGAGGTTAAAAGAGGCATCTCCATTCGGCTTGGATATGCAGATGCGACCTTCCGCAAGTGTCCAAGCTGTCCTGAACCTGATGCATACACGGTAGACGAAAAATGCTCTCACTGCGGTAGCGAGACCCAGGTGCTGCGCACTGTATCTTTTGTAGACTCCCCAGGCCACGAGACGCTCATGGCCACAATGCTCTGCGGCGCTGCCATCATGGACGGAGCTGTTCTTGTCATCTCAGCAAACGAGCCCTGCCCCCAGCCCCAGACCAAAGAACATCTCATGGCCCTCAACATCTCTGGCATAGACAAAATCGTGATAGTTCAGAATAAGATAGACCTCATGTCAAGGGAGCAGGTGATGGAGCACTACCGTCAAATCAAGGATTTCATAAAGGGAACGGTAGCCGAGAAAGCACCAATCGTGCCCATCTCAGCCCAGCAAAACCTCAACGTTGATATGGTGATCGAGGCCATAGAAAAGACCATACCCACTCCACAACGGGAATTCAACAAACCCTGCCTCTTGAAGATCGCTCGTTCCTTTGACATCAACAGACCTGGAACTGCCCCAGAGAACCTCAAAGGCGGCGTCATCGGCGGCTCGCTGGGCCAGGGCACACTGCATGCAGGCGACAAGATCGAGATCTGTCCAGGAAGGCTGGTTGATTACGAGGGCAGAAAACAGTGGGTGCCCATCCAGACCAAGGTTGTCACACTTCTTGCAGGAAAACATGCCCAGGATGAGATCACGCCTGGAGGGCTCATTGGTGTAGGCACTCAGCTTGACCCCATCATGACCAAGAGCGATGCCCTGGTGGGACAGGTTGCTGGAGAGCCTGGAAAGCTTCCTCCGGCAAGAAGTGCATTTACCATGAACATGCAGCTGCTGGATCGAGTAGTAGGAGTAACAGACGAGTCCAATGTCGAGCCCATCCACTCCAGCGAGCCCTTGATGCTCAATGTCGGCACGGCCACAACTGTAGGCATAGTGACCAGCGCCCGCGAAGGAGGCATCGTTCAAGTGCAGCTCAAGAGACCGGTCTGCGCCGATAAAGATGACAAAGTGGCAGTCAGCAGGCGGATTGGTGCCAGATGGCGTCTTATCGGTGTGGGCACTATAACCGAGTAGCATGGCTGCAAAGAACGATTCGGGTAGCATTCGAGTCATCCTCGATACCAACGCCTTGATGGTGCCTGAGCAGTTTGGAGTTGACATATTCGGAGAGCTATTGCGCTTGGGCTATTCTCACTGGATAGTCCAAGCATCAGTTCTCGGAGAGCTTCGCTTTCTGGCAAAAAATGCAGACAAAGGCGGGGATAAGACGGCTGCCAAGGTTGCGTTGGGGCTGGCCGAGAGATGCGAGATGGTCGGGGAAGACAATTTTAATGCAGACATGGCAATCGAAGAGCTAGCTCAAACGACGGGAGCTGCCGTATTTACCAATGACAAAGCTTTAAAGAAAAGGTTATTTAGTAAAGGCATCACCGTAGTATACCTGCGCCAGGGGCGATATCTAGAGGCGACGAAGAAGGAGTATTGATGTATAAAAAGATGAAGCTTAAGGGTGTGGCCAAGATAGAACCGGATCATCTGGGTGATCCCCTCGAAGCTGCAGTGGAAAAGTCACTGCGCGAAAAATACGAGGCAGTAGTTGACAAGTCACTGGGCACAATTGTGGCCGTACTCGGAGCAGATAGCATAGGTGAGGGTCATATCCTGGCAGGGGATGGGGCCATCTACTACGAAGTCGACTTTCAGGCTATCGTCTTCAAGCCCGAGATGCAGGAAATAATTGAGGGCGAAGTAGTGGAAATCGTCAAATTCGGGGCTTTTCTCTCCATCGGGCCATTCGACGGCCTTCTGCACGTAAGCCAGATCACCAATGAGTATATATCGTATGATGAAAAGAACGCGCGGCTGGTCAGCAAGGAGTCGAACAAGTCTCTAGGCGAAGGAGATCGGGTTCGAGCCAGGATCATAGCCGTGAGCCTCAATGAGAAGGAGCCTCGCGAGAGCAAGATCGGGCTTACCATGAGGCAGACAGGTCTCGGCAGGCAAGAGTGGCTTGATGAAGAAACCAAACAAAAGACAAGTGATGAGACTGAGGCAAAATGACTGAGCAGGTATGCAGAGAGTGTCGTAGAATCGTTGAGGGGCAGGTCTGTCCCATCTGCAACTCGGCCTCGCTTTCTCGCGACTGGAGCGGATACGTAGTGGTCATCGATCCCAAGGAATCGATCATCGCGCAGAAGCTGGAGATCACGCTTCCCGGCAAATATGCGTTGAAGGTGCGTTAGAATTGCGTCTGCTTCTTCTCCCGGATGAGTTGAGGTCTCTGCTCAAGGATCCTTTGGGCAGGCTGTACAAAGGAGATGGCCTGGAGTGCGTCGAGGCCATGAAAGAGGAACTCCGTTCTGCCAGGAAGGTCGCCGCCATCGGCGACATGACTGCCTTTTATCTCCTGAAGGGATCAGTTGTGCCGGACCTGTTGGTAGTAGACAATAAGACCAAGAGGATGCCGGTTTCCGATCATGTCTTGGAGAACTTGGATCACGAAAGCTATAAAACGATAAGGGTACAAAACCCACCGGCGACTCTCAGCAAAGAACTAATTGATCTGATCCGAACGTCTCTGGATAGCGATGAACGCATCAAGATTATAGTCGAGGGCGAAGAGGATCTGGCAACGCTTCCGGCCATTCTCTATGCACCGCTGGGCTCCGTCGTCGTCTACGGACAGCCCAACGAGGGGAGCGTTCTGGTTGATGTTACTAGCGAAAGGAAGCAGCATATCGAAGAATTCATGAAGCGAATGATTGTGGAGGAATGAAGTTGGATATACAGGTATTAAATGAAAAGAACAATCCCGTCCTGAACAGAAGGGAGATTGTTTTCAAGGTTATTCACGATGAAGCCACACCGTCTCGAAAGGTGGTTGTGGAGAGGCTCGCAGCCACACAGAACTCGAAGGTTGGTCTCGTCTATGTCGATAGCCTGAAGACGGAGTTTGGAAAGCGCGAGACAATTGGATATGCCAAGATCTACGAGACTACTGAGAGGGCAAAGCAGATCGAGAGAGCTCATATCATCGAGCGCAATACGTTTGCCAAACCAAAAGAAGCCGCTTCGGAGGCAAGCTAGATGGCAGCTAAGAAGGGAGCCAAGAAGGGAGAGGTCAAGGGCGTCTCCAAATACTATGAGCTATCCGGAAACGCCATCAAGTCCAAGAAATCGGTTTGTCCCAGATGCGGCAATGGCGTATTCCTGGCCAGCCACGCGGACAGACAGAGCTGCGGCAAGTGCGGCTATACCGAGTTCAAGAAATAGATCCTTACAGTCGGGTCTCTATTCTTGGACCTGATTTTACCCTTTTCTTAAAGCCTGCAGGGTACCTATTTAAGGGTGGAAAGCACAATTAGCAGCGGGTGTTTATTTGGCTGAATTTGCTTCATCTACTCTTATTGCCCTGCTGCTAGCTTTTGTCATATTGTCTCAGGCCATTAAGATAGTTCGAGAGTATGAGCGTGTGGTGATATTTCGTCTTGGGCGCTTCTCAGGAGTGAAGGGTCCTGGCATATTCCTCATCATCCCTATCATCGATCGAGTCATACTCCTGGACCTGAGGGTCTTTACAATCGATGTGGCCAAGCAGGTGGTCATCACCAAGGACAATGTGAGCGTAGAGGTGGACGCGGTCATCTATTACCGGGTGGTCGATCCGTCCCGAGCAGTGATTCAGGTTGAGAATTACAAGCTCGCCACATCTCTCCTGGCCCAGACCACTCTTAGAGACGTCCTCGGCCAGATCGAACTGGATGATCTCCTCTCCAAGAGAGACGAACTGAACAAGAAGCTCCAGGAGATCCTGGACAGGCACACAGATCCCTGGGGGATCAAGGTAACAGCCGTCACCCTCCGGGATGTATCATTGCCTGAGTCCATGAGAAGGGCGATAGCCAAGCAGGCCGAATCTGAAAGAGAGAAGAGGTCGCGCATAATCCTGGCAGACGGTGAGTTCCAGGCCTCCAAGACCATGACAGACGCTGCCAGGCTTTATGAGGAAGTGCCTGCGGCACTCAAGCTGCGCGAGCTGCAGACGCTCGTTGATATCGCCAGGGAGAAGACCCTAATCGTCGTCACTCCGAGCGGCGACGTTGGTACCGGATCTAATGCAGGTCTGACTGCTGCTCTAAACCGGGAGCTGAACGAAAGAGAAGCCATCAGGAAGGACGATGCTCGAAGGGATGCTCTGAGAGAAGCGGCCAATGAGGCAGCTAAAGCGAGGAGATGATTAGGCAATGGAGATATGCCGGTCAGGGGGAAAAACGATGAAAAAAGAGGGCCGGCCATCTTCATTTGGAAAAGGGATGGTCGAGCGTTGTGTTTATTCGCTGACGCATCACCTTTCGATTCTATTTTTCGCGCTAATTTTCCTTCTGCCGGCAATTCCCGTCGCCTCTGCTGATAGCTTTTCGGCCAACAGCTCCGGCCCGGTTCTGGCCGTCAAGCTGGAGGGGCCAATCACCCCTGCCAGCGACGACATCGTGGCCGCTGCCCTGGATGAGGCGGGGAATGTGGACGCCCTCGCAGTGATGCTTCTTTTGGACACGCCGGGAGGAGGCCTCACCGAGACCTACGAGATTCTCAAGCTCATGGAGGAGTCAGAGATCCCGGTCATCGGCTACGTCCACCCCCAGGGAGCAGCAGCCTGGTCAGCAGGTACACTCATCCTGATCTCGTCCGACCTGGCTGCCATGGCCCCGCACTGCATCATCGGCTCAGCTCAGCCGGTGCAGCTCTCAATTTCAGGCGAGACCAAGCCCATCAATGACAGCAAGACAACCAATGCAATAGTTGCCCTGATAGAAGAGAAGGCAAAATCCAAGGGGCGAAATGAGACTGCTGCGAGACAATTCGTGCTCACTAACCTCAACCTCAATGCCGAAGAGGCTAAAGAGTACGGCGTGATCGAGTACATTGCAGCGTCACCAGAGGACCTTCTCCACCAGATCAACGGCATCCGGGCCAAAAATGTTACTTTGCAGACCGAGTCCTCCGAGGTACTGTACTTCGAGATGCCTGCCAACCTGTGGCTTTTGAAGATGCTCTCGGATCCGACTATTGCAGGTCTGTTCATGATGGTGGGCCTTTATGCTCTGGTATTTGGCCTCTCCAGCCCAGGAATTGGCTCGGAGGCGTTGGGCGTCGTGGCCATTGCATTGGGTCTGATTGGTCTGGGATTTAATGTCAACACAGGAGCGATATTTCTATTGCTTCTGGGCCTCGGACTCATACTGGCAGAGCTGCACAGCCACTCATTCGGAATTCTGGCAGTGGCCGGGATCGCCTGCGTGATTGTCGGAAGCATCCTATTTGTTCCTACAGGCTTTCCCGAGTGGTACGTACCTGGAGGATACCAGAGGTCCATGGCGTTGGCAATCATCCTGCCATCATTGATTTTGGGCGCATTCCTGGCTTTTGCCATCTACAAGGTAGCACTCGCCCGATTTGCGCCGCCGGCTTCAGGCCGACTGGTTGGCGAGATGGCAGAGGCCATCGACAGGCTGGACCCAGAAGGTTATGTGCTCTTCCAGGGAGAGTATTGGCTTGCGGAGGCCGAGGAGACCGTGGAGAAAGGAGAGAAGGTAGTCATCGTAGCCAAGGACGAAGAGCGGCTGCGAGTGAAAAAGCCCTGAAGGATCAGGGCTGACCAAAAGCTCAAATAACCAAGCTGAATGAGCAGCTAGAGCTTTGCCGGTGGGTCTATAACGAAACTCTTGCCCTGCGAAAGAACTCCTTTGAACAAGAAGGAAAATCGATAAGCTACTTTGAATCCAAGAGGATGCTGCCCATCTGGAAGGAATCCAAACCGGAACTAAGGTCGGTTCATTCTCATGTTCTGCAAGATGTGGTTCTCGGGGTTAACCTTGCCTTCGGTGCATTCTTCCGAAGAGTCAAAGCGGGCGAAGAAGACCCAGGATACCCTCGGTTCAAAGGGAAGAACAGATATGATAGCATCAGTTATCCTCAAAGCGGCTTCTCCATAGACGGCAATATGATTTGGTTATCCAAGATTGGAGATATCAAATTCAAGTTGCATCGACCAATTGATGGGGTTGTCAAGAGGCTAACCATTCGGAGATCTGAATATAACCAAAATGGTTCATAATCACAACCTGGCGAAGAGCATCTTGGATGCAAGTTGGAATAAACTGATACAGTACACTTCGTACAAAGCGGAAGATGCTGGTAGGAAAGTGGTATTGGTCAATCCTGCTAATACATCTCAGATGTGCTCAAGCTGTGGTCAAATAGTCAAAAAGGATCTATCAGAGTCCACAATTGCCCTTATTGTGGATTATCGATAGACAGAGATCTCAATGCTGCCCTAAACATTCTCAGACTGGGGCTACAGTCTGTGGCAAAAGCCTAGATGCCCGCCAATTCATTGGCGGGAGTGGTCACAAGTATTATCTCAAGGTATTATGATGAGAATAATAAAATATGTAGTGGATTTTGCCGCAGACATAGATTACAAATTTATATGAAAAATGACCTAATGTCTGAAGCATGATGCAATCTTTTGATCGAGTACTGATAGGAGAAGCACTCGTAGGAGAGGGACCTGAGATCGCCCATATCGATCTCGTCATTGGGCCCAAAGGAAGCTCTGTTGAGCAGGCCTTTGTCAGTGCCCTCGCCTCGCCGGCTCAGGGACACACGCCATTGCTGGCAGTCCTCGCGCCAAACCTTCCTGCGAAGCCTGCTACTCTTCTGGTGAACAAGGTCACAATCAAGGGGGCGGGACAGGCCGTCCTCATGTTCGGGCCAGCCCAGGCGGCTGTGGCAAAAGCGGTAATGAATTGTGTGGCAGAGGGAACCTTGCCAGAAAAAATGGCAGAAGACCTGATGATCATCGTATCCGTTTTCATCGAGTGGGATGCCAAGGACAAGAAATTGATTTATGATTTCAATTATCAGGCCACGAAGCTGGCAATTGAGCGCGCAGTATCTCAAAAACCCCCGGCATCAGAGATACTGGCCAATAAGGACTCTGCAAAGCATCCCTTCGCCTAGCTAATATGAAACAAAGATTAATAAATGGCCCTCCAGAGCGTCTTATCATGACACCATGATGAGAGCGCAGACGATGAGTGGGGACAATCAGCGTGAATAGAGAGTGGAAATAGTCAGTGTGGTAAGTGCAGCGAAAGGAGAGTGTGGATATGCAGTTTAATGTTATTCTCAAGCACAGGTACAGAGATGTTTTTCTTGTTTTCGTAATGCTAATGATAACCGGCCTGCTCCTGGCCCTATCTGCCTCAGCACAAATGGGCTCGTCGCCTGATTTCATAGGGCAGCAGGGGATTGTTCCGACAGGGGACACGAGTGGAGCAACCGACAACCAGCCGCCGGTCATAGATTCAATCGACAGCGATAAAGAAAGCCCTCAGGAGGCTGGCAGCTCTATAAAATGGACTGCCAAAACAACGGACCCGGAAGACGATACTGTTTCCTTCCTCTTCCGATTGAAGGGCCCGTCCACAGGAGACGAATGGACGATTGTGGCACCCTGGTCTGAGAAGGACACCTGGAAATGGGATACGAATTTACAGGACGCAGGAAAATACCAGATTAGCGTCTGGATCAAAGACGAGAGCCATCCTGAAGAGCAATTCACTCCAGACGAGAAAATAGCCAAGTTCACTCTTGCGACACCTCAAAACGCACCTGTGAATCAGCAACAGTCTGCTCAAGAACAGGCTACTGCCCAGGAACAGCCAACTACCCAGGAACAGGAGGCGCTGCCCAAGTATGAAGAGCCCTCCAATCAGGCACCAGTCATGACAGGTCTCACATCATCTCCAGCGAGCCCTCAGGAGGCTGGTGCAGCTATAGCCTGGACCACAGAAGCCAGCGATCCAGAAGATGACAACCTGCAGTTCCAGTTCCTCCTGGATGACCAGCCAGCGACAGACTGGCAGCTTCAGCCTCAGTGGGTATGGTACACATCTGCAGATGATGCGGGGTCTCATAGCATCGAGGTCAGAGTCAGAGACGGCACCCACAATGAACAGGGTGACTCATCAAAGAGCGCAGCATTCATTTTGAACAAGCCCAATGAAAAGCCGACTATTTCGGATTTTTCTGCAGACAACGAGAGCCCCCAGGAGGCTGGAAGCATTGTCACCTGGAAGGCTGACGCAAACGATCCCGATAAAGATCCAGTATTATTCAGATTCTTTTTGAACGGACTGCCTGCAACCGACTGGCAGTCAATAAATCTATGGAAATGGACCGCCAGCGAAGGCGAGAACGAGGTTCTCGTCCAGATAAGAGACGGAAAGCATGCTGACCAGGACGAGTTTGATGATCAGAGGAGCACGACATTCGTTGTATCGTCGCCCAATCAGAAGCCTGCTATCATCAACTTCAGTCCCGACAAGATGAGCCCCCAGGAAATCGGCTCGACCGTCACCTGGACTGCAGAGTTCTTAGATACTGAGAGCGATCCACTGGAATTCCAGTTCGCTCTCGATGGACAGGTAATGCAGGACTGGTCTGAGAGCCCAGTCTGGATCTGGGACACTTCGGAGACTCAGATCGGTCAGCATGCCATCAGCGCAAAGGTAAGGGACAATCAGCACAGCTCTGATGGTGACAGCGTTAAGAGCGCCAGCTTCGAGATCCTAGCTCCAGCAAACGATGTGCCGGTCATGAGCGAGCTTGCTCCCGACAAAAATAGCCCGCAGAACACGGGAACGGAGATCACATGGACGGCTGTTGCTTCTGACACTGAGAGCGATCCACTGGAGTTCCAGTTCGCTCTTGACGGACTGGTAATGCAGGACTGGTCAGAGAGCCCTATTTGGGCATGGAACGCTTCGGAAATCGGCCTGCATGCCATCAGCGCCAGGGTAAGAGACAATCAGCACAACCCTGATGGTGACAGCGCTAAGTCAGCCAGCTTCGAGATTGCCGCACCTGCCGCTGCTAACAATGCCCCAATCATGAGCGAGCTTGCTCCCGATAAAGAGAGCCCGCAGAATGCGGAAACGGAGATCACATGGACTGCATCGGCCTCCGACACAGAGGGAGATCCAATCTTCTATCGCTTCCTGGTCAACGGCACTGCTGCCACCGACTGGCAGTCTGAGGGCCTGTGGAACTGGATCGCAATACAACCCGGCACCAGCACCATTACTGCAGAGGTCAGAGACGACCAGCATGAGAGCCCGGCGAGAGAGGGCGGCAGCATCAGCCAGGACTTCATAGTCCTCGCTCCTGCTCCAGAGATCAAGCCGGAAGAAGGACCCATAGCAGTTGAGAATGAAACTGAAACAGAACAGGAATCGACTGAGCAGAACAACCTCGTGCAGCCCCCTGCAGAGAACATAACCGAACCGGTTGTCCTGGTGAATGAGACATCTGAGAAGCCAGTCAACGAGACAGAAGAATCGGCATCTTTACCAGCCGCCGAGAACCAGACACCTGTCATCAACACACTCTATGCAGATGTCAAGAGTCCCCAAATCCCTGGCGCAACCATAACCTGGACGACTGATGCAACCGACGCTGACTCCGATCCATTGAGCTTCCGGTTCTTGCTGAACGGTCCGGCAACAGATGGAGTCTGGCAGACCGCATCTGACTGGAGCGACTCCAATTCCTGGATCCAGAAGACCTCATCGGCGGATATCGGTGAGAGCCAGATCAAAGCTCAAATCAAAGACGGCAAGCATGCCTCCGAGGATGGCTTTGATTTCGAGGCTGTCGCATTCTTTACCATAAGCGAACCGACCATGAACATCTCCGGAGCGGCTTATGATGATAAGAACGAAAACGGAATCATGGATAGCGGTGAAGGCCTCTCAGGCTGGACCATTCGGATGACCAAACCCGACGGCAGCAAGGTCTCAGCACTCACACGCGAAGACGGAAGCTATCGCTTTGAGCAACTGAAGGCAGGAAGCTACACTGTGAACGAGGAGTTGCCGATCGGCTGGACTGCAGCAAACGGCAATTCATTGAACGTTGACCTGCAGGATACGGATGCTGCTGACAGGAACTTTGTCAATAAGCTGTCCGCCTTCAGCATATCTGGCATGAAGTACAACGACCTTGATGGAAACGGCATAAACGACGGCGAACCGGGAATGGGAGACTGGACAGTTCAGCTCTCTCAAGATGGCAGAACGGTCAACAGCACTACAACCGGAAAAGATGGATCGTACAGATTTGAGTCCCTTTCTCCAGGCACCTACACAATCACTGAGGTCGAGCAGTCCGGTTGGATTAGGACGGCACCGACAGAGGGCTCCTACACTGTGACTCTAAAGGACGCTGATATATCCGGAATGGACTTCGGCAACCACGGCTCTTGGGCGATATCAGGAACCAGCTTCTTTGACAAGAACGGCAACAGCATCAGGGATTCAGATGAAGCCGGCCAGGCTGACTGGAGCATTCAGCTCTCCAAAGAGGGGGCAGTGATCAACGCCACCACCACCGATAAGGACGGATCTTACTCCTTTGCGAACCTGGCTCCAGGCAAATACGCTCTGGCGGAAGTCTCTCAAGAGGGATGGGCTACTAGCCTCCCGGCGGATGGTTCCTACTCTGTGGATCTCACCAATGCCGATGTATCCGGAATGGACTTTGGCAACAAGGGCAGCTTCACAATCTCAGGTGTCAAGTTCTACGATGCCAATGAGAACCAGGCCCAAGACTCTGATGAACCTGCAATTCCAGGCCAACGAGTGACTCTTGCCCAAAACGGAATAGAGATCGCCAATATCACATCAGCAGATGACGGATCTTACAAATTTGACAACCTCGCCCCAGGAACCTATGAGGTAGATGACCCAATCGTAGTTAGCGTTTCGGCAAAATCAGTTGTCGTAGCTCCCATACCAGTGGCAGGCAAATCCAGCATATCCGGAGTCAAGTTCAATGATCTCAATGGAAATGGCATAAAGGACGCTGGTGAGCAGGGAATAGCCAACTGGCAGATGGTGCTGACATTCCTCGGATCGGCTGACAGACCGGTTCCGGACATAATCCTGACCAAAGCCAGGACCGACGCCACGGGAGCATATACCTTTAAGAACCTCTTCCCTGGCGTCTACGAGGTCAGCGAGCTGTCACAGAAGGGCTGGATGCTCACGACAGCAGAGTCGATCAGAGTAACACTCCCCGGCAGCAAGAGCAATCTGGACTTCGGAAACAGGCTGGAGTCTCAACCGGATAAGGCATCTATCTGGGGTGTCAAGTACAACGACCTGAACGGCAACGGTGTCAACAACGGCGAACCCGGCCTATCCGGCTGGACAATCAAGCTCAAAAACATCGAGACGAGCGCAGAGCTGACCACAACCACAAACAAAGAAGGCTGGTACAGCTTCACCAACCTGGATCCTGCAAGCTACCGGATAAGCGAGGTCATGCAGAACGGCTGGACTGCAACCTCACCGGAAGGCGGAGTTTCTGCCCCCTTTGCCCTGGCGATGGGAGAGAACAAAGAGGTCAACTTCGGCAACAAGAATAATAACCATCCGCCCGTGATAACAGCCCTGACTGCAATGCCGGCAAGCCCGCAGAGGGTGGGCCAGTCCATATCTCTGACTGCCAAAGCCAGCGACCCTGAGGACGATCCTCTGCAGTACAGATTCATCATCCGGGATTCAACGAGCGGCCAGGTTCAGTTCGACACCCGCTACACATCGAGATCTGTTTGGACCTGGAGCACCACTGGCTACATGGCCGGAAATTATCAGGCAGAGGTTTGGGTCAGAGATGGAAAGCATTCTGACGTAAGCAGCTCTGATGCCAAGAAGAGCATGGCCTATAAGCTGACTGCTGCCAATCTACCGCCGCAGATCAATGTGCTCTTCTCAGATCGCCCGGATCCTCAGTATTCGGGAAGCTGGGTCAAGTGGACGGCAATCGCCAGCGATCCGGAAGGAGATTCACTGCAGTACAAGTTCTACCTACGCGGGCCTTCAACCAACGGATTCTGGATGGACCAGACAGGCTGGAGCAAGAACAACCGCTGGATCTGGAGGACAGATTCGTTCGATGTCGGATACAGCCAGATACTGGTAGCAGTCCGGGACGGCAGCCACTCAGGGACATCTGGAGCAGACGACTATGATATCGCCGAGTACTCCATCATCAACATCAACCTGCCGCCGACCATTACCGGCCTGGTCAGCAACCTGAACAGTCCTCAGCCAATAGGCGCTACAGTCTGGTGGGAGGCATCAGCCTCTGATCCAGAGGGAGATCTCGTGTTCTTCCGATACTGGATAAAGGGTCCGGGGACCGAAGGAGTTTGGGCACTGGCGCAGGACTGGTCCACAGATCCGACATGGGTCTGGCCCACATCGGTTGCCGACGCTGGAACCAGCCAGATCCAGGTTCAGGTAAGTGACGGCCTGCACTCAAGTGCTTTGGGATGGGACGATGACGCAGGAGCCCTGTTCACGCTCCTCGCGCCTAACCAGCCTCCAACGCTCGTTTCTCTCAAGCCGGACAAGGCCAGCACTCAGAGCGCAGGCAAGACCATAAAGTGGACAGCTACGGCCAGCGACCCTGATCGTGAGCCGATCTATTACAGATTCTGGCTGAAAGGCCCATCAACCGGCAATGCATGGACTGTAGCTCAGGACTGGTCTGTAAAGAACCAGTGGGCCTGGGTCACATCCGGCAACGACGCCGGGTCGTACTCGGTCTATGTCTATGCCAGAGATGGATCGCATAATCCGGCCACCAGCTACGATAGCGCTCTGGGTGCCCTCTATCAGCTTACAGCAAACCAGCCACCCAAGCTGACAGCACTTTCTGCAGACAAGTCAAGCCCCCAGACTGCTGGAACGACTGTGAAATGGACGGCCAAGGCAACTGATGCCAACAAGGATCCGATTCAATACAGATTCTGGCTGAAGGGGCCATCAACTGGCAACGCCTGGACGGTAGTGCAAGACTGGTCTGCCAAGAACCAGTGGACATGGATCAGCTTGGGCAACGACGGCGGAGCCTATTCCGTCTATGTTTACGTCCGGGACGGTTTGCACAATCCTGCTACGAGCTACGATAGCGCAATAGGAGCAGACTACCAGCTCAAGGCCAATGATCCGCCCGTGATGACGGCACTCACAGCCGACAAGACAAGTCCGCAGAGCGCGGGAACAGATGTGAAATGGACGGCCAAGGCAACTGATGCCAACAAAGATCCATTGCTCTATCAGTTCTGGCTGACGGGCCCGTCAACGAACAATGCCTGGAAGATGGTGCAAGATTGGTCTGCCAAGAACCAGTGGACGATGAAGAGCGCTCCTACAGACTGGGGAAGCTACAAGGTTTTCGCATATGTCAGGGACGGAAAGCACGCATCGACAAATGCCTATGACAGCGCTGTAGGCCAGGACTATCAGCTTATAAACAACGTTGTCGTGGTAACCAAGAAGGTGGCAGTCATAGGCAAAACGCGATAACAAAAGATACGAGCACAATTGAGGTGGCGTGACTGCCATCTCTTCATATATTCATATTTTTTGAAATTGATAGTAAGGCACTGATAGCAAAGTATTGATGGTAAGATATATATGATTTAAAGTTCATAAACCAATGAGCATGATAAAAAACGCTGCATTCTTGGCTCTTCTCATGATCTGCACGGTCTGTTTTGTAGGGGTAGTCCAAAGCTCGGAAGATGCTGCCGACTCCGGTCGTTCTTGGGACTGGCTTGGCGTGGGTCCCATATACAGTTTTGGAAGTATGCTCTCCCCGAGCTATCCGTATTATTCGTATTATCAGCCGACATACAGCATCCCCTGGCCTTATGCTCAGCCCTTCTATTACTACCCGCCCAGCTACATCATGAGCTATCCGACAGATCCGTGGTGGATCGGCACACACAAAGATCTGGCCAAGACAGTAGAGATTGCTAGATCAGGTTCATCAATGAGGGTCTATTCAAATGGCGTATGGCAGATGCCCTGAAGGCATAAGTTTAAATCCAACGGATGTTAGGGGGAGAAAACTATGATGAAATACGCAATTGCAGTGGCAGTTATCCTTATGCTGTCAGCAACAGGCCTGGCAACAATGTGGACCTATGATGATCCCATGTTCTTCCAGATAGGCACTTATACGCCTTCCTTCACCTTCAACGCGGCAGATACATCCATTCTTGAGATCGTAAAGGCTCCCTATTTCCCGCTCCTTGGCCAGAGCTTCTACTCTGACGCTATTCCCGTCCAGTTGACAAACAACACAAACACAATTCAGATCGGAACCAAGGGCGCAGGATCTCTATCACCTGCCCCGGTAACCTTTGGAGGACATTTCGAGAACAACCTGAAGTATGCTCAGGGCCAATCCTCGCTTAGAATCGGCAATCAGGGCACCTGGAATACCCTGAACACCCCAGGACTGCTTTGAAGAAGTCGATCGGACCTAAAAGCCAACTTGACGAGATCATTGGGGCAGGGCTGCCCTATACTTTTTTTGTCGATCCTGGTTCGCGACCAGGTTACTAATATCGCTTTGGCTCCCGGACGATGAAGGTTCCGACAGTGATTGCTATGGCAAGAATTGTGAAGACATAAACTGCACCAAGGACTCCATGCAGATCTGCAGTGGATCCGGCAATAAGAGGACCTATAACGACTCCGGCCATGCGAGCGGTATTGAAGATTCCGTAAACCTCTCCTCGCCGGGAGACGTTTGTGGTATCTGCGATCAGTGCGGCGGCTGCCGGGCCGGCCATTCCCAGACCCATTCCGAGCCCCGCAAAGAGAATTGAGACCGTGAGCAGAGCTGTAGCCAGAGAGAGAAAGGCAAAGCTCACGGCTCCTGCCAGGCAGCCGACTACTATGAGCACCTTTCTATTGCCCCGATCGGCCTGGCGACCGAAGTAGATGTTGAAGAGAGCTGTGCTGCCGCCGTAAACCAGGTAAATTATCCCCACATCCGTGGCCCTGAAGCCCAGGCTGGAGGCAAAGCCCGGAAGCATCGTAAAGTTGAAACCACCGACAATACCAGACCATAGTACGACAGATGAGCAAGCTAGAAATGTCATCCTGTAACCGGGCGCGATAAGCGCTTCATCCGTACGCAGAGCTGTCATGCCCACCTGCACCTTGGTGGTCTTCGGCTCAAATACAAAGAAAAGAACCATAAGAAATGAGGCTATCCCCAAGATAGCCCAGAGATAAAAAGGGGCGTTGATGCCAAAATGATCGTAGAGCATTCCGCCCAACAACGGTCCGAAAGCCAGAGCAGAAAAAAATGAGGCGTTATACAAGCCCATAGCCGACCCTCTGCTGCCTGCATCCGCCTGATCGACGATCAATGCCATAGCTATTGGCCAGACGGCTGACGCACCTATGCCACCTAAAGCCCGAATGAACAGGAGGAAATAGGCGCTATTGGCATAGATGTAGAGAAGAGGCAGGACTGAGAAAGTGGCCAGTCCGAAGAGCATGATCTTCTTTCTGCCAGTCCTGTCAGAAAGGCGGCCAACCGGAATCTGGGTGAGAAGCTGCGCTGCCCCGTAGATGGAGACTATGACTCCGAGCATGAAATATGATGCGCCGAGATCCATGACGTAATGAGGGAAGAATGGCGCTATCAGCGAGAATCCCAGCACGGCCACAAAGACCGCAAGATAGAGAGATGCAAGAGGCCGGGAACTCTGGTGGCAGGGCATTATCTAGAACTTCAGCTCCATTCCAAGGATGGTTTGGGTATAAGTTATACCGTTGATCTCCCTTATGCTCAGCACTGCTCGGTTCAAGTCGGATATGCTCTCTACCTCGGCGATGGCAATGAAGTCGTGCTCTCCGTACACGGCAACTACCTCCCGGATGCCCTTGACGGCCTCCAGGCTGTCGTGGACAGCTTTCTCCATTCCCGGCTCGATATTAATCATTATAAAGCTCTTCATGGCCCTGGGCTTCCATCGTTGAGAGGTGCATTCCTTGGCGAAATCTCTGACGAGATTCGCTCTCCCGGGATGGCAATGCCTCTCTCTTCCATCATGGCCTTTACCGCCCCAATCTCCTTTTCCAGGCGATCCATAGGCATCTTCTCCAATGCCAGGTACAGGCAATTCAAAGCCTCTTCGAGCTTTCCTAAACCAGTTAGCACCACTGCAGCGGATTCAAAATCAATGGCATCGCCGCCCTTTTGCAGCACAATGTCGTAGATCTGCAAAGCCTCGTCGAGCTTCTTCTGGCTTCTGAGCAGGAATGCCTTGTTTCGGAGAGCATCCAGATTCCCAGGATCCAGGGCCAGGCAACGATCATAGCTTTTTAGGGCCTCATCCTGGTGGCCCAGGCTAAAGTGAGCCACGCCATTGTTGTTCCAGGCTTCAGGGATCTCCGAGTCACTGGCCAGAACTCTCTCGAAGATCTCCAGGGCCTCCTCGAACCTCGCCTGTCTGATTCTGTCTATGCCTTTATGAAGCAAGACCTTGTTTTTGTTGTTCATGCTGGCAGCCTCACATGTACCCCTGAATGGCTGCAGGATCGCTGGCTTTGGCCTGGTTTGAATTGGGATTCAAGCTTGCTCCAGGCCTCTTGATCTCGCCGAAGAGCTTCTCATAGTCCTTGATGTGCTCCGAGAGCCAGTTAGCCAATTCTTTGGCTGCCAGGGGAGAGAGGATGATCTCAGTATCGATCCTGCGCTCCATGACAGTGACGTTCTTTCCGTCCTCCTGCGTGGCCTTGGGAGAGTCATTGTAAAAGGCAATGCGAAAGTCGTAAGGGCTGTGGCCTCCGATCGCGCCTATTGCGTATATCTGCTTGAAATCGGGGCTCTTTGTAGTCTGCACTTTAACCTCCATGAATTGTGAATAGGTCTCCAACTTAAAAAAGATGGTGATAATCGAAATGTATTTAGGTGACTTAGCATCTTGTGTTGCCGATACTATGATTGGGGTCTTAGGGTTAGAAGACGGTACAAGGTTGGAAGGTATCGGTTTTGGTGCGCCCGGCGTTGTGTCGGGTGAACTGGTCTTCACTACCGTTATGTCCGGCTATGAGGAAGCTTTGACGGATCCCTCATACCACGGACAGATGCTCATGTTCACTTATCCTCTGCAGGGCAACTACGGGATTAACGGTGATGATTTTCAGTCGGAAAAGATGTGGCCGCGAGCTGTAGTCAGCCGCGAATACTGGGACAGGCCAACTCATCATCTGCACAAGAGGACTCTCAATCAGTTCCTAATCGATGAGGGAAAGCCGGGGCTATGCGGTGTGGACACACGAATGCTAACCCTGAAGGTAAGAGATCAGGGAGTGATGAGAGCAACAATCGCCGTAGGTGAGAAGAAAGATGTGCAGGGCCTGGACGTTGTAGGCATGGCCCGGTCTCAGGCGGACATCTCTGCACAGGATCTTCTGGGTGACGTAACAACCAAGGCTGCATACAGAATCGAGGGGCGCGGCCCAAGAATCGCCATGCTCGATCTGGGAATCAAGAGAAATATTTTAAAAAGCCTCTCTCGCCGCGGATTTGACATAGCCGTGCTGCCAGCTCATGCTAGCGTCAGAGAGATCGAGGCAACGAAGCCTGATGCACTATTCTTATCCAATGGCCCAGGCGATCCTGAGAGGGCTTATGAGGCTATAGACGCTGTCAAGCACTTCGCAGGACAGGTTCCAACATTTGGGATATGTCTTGGGCATCAGATCATATCCCTGGCTCTCGGAGCCCAGACATTCAAGCTGAAATTCGGTCACCATGGAGGCAATCAGCCTGTAAAGGACCTGGAGAAGAAGATCGTCTACATCACCTCTCAAAACCATAATTTCGCAGTCCGTCCAAACTCGGTCGAGGGTACTGATCTGGAGATCACTCAGCTCAATGCCAACGACGGAACTGTTGAGGGAATAAAGAGCGATAAACTGCAGGTTTTAGCCGTACAATACCATCCAGAGGCCAACCCAGGACCCCTCTGCACTGAAGACCCCTTCTTTGGATCGGTATTGAGAATCATGAATGGCAAGGCTGCAAAATCCGGGAGGCGATAGAGATGCCAAAAAGAACAGATATTCATAAGGTTCTTCTAATTGGATCAGGCCCAATTCAGATAGGTCAGGCGGCGGAGTTTGACTTCTCAGGATCACAGGCCTGCAAATCACTTCGCGAGGAGGGAATTGAGGTGGTACTGGTCAACTCCAACCCGGCCACCATCATGACTGATCCGGACACGGCTGACAAGGTTTACATCGAACCTCTTGTGCCGGAGATCGTTGCCAAGATCATCGAGAAGGAGAGGCCTGATGGCATCATAGCAGGCATCGGAGGGCAGACAGGCCTGAACATCACCTCAGAGCTGGCTGAGATGGGCGTACTTGAGAAGTATCATGTCGAGGTCTTGGGCACGTCCGTCAAGTCCATTCGGGATTCTGAGGACCGCGACCTCTTCAAGAAGGCCATGCAGCGGGTGGGCGAGCCCGTTCCGAAGAGCAAGGCAGTAAATAATCTCGATGAAGCCCTGCAGGTTATGGAGGAGTTGGGGCTGCCTTTGGTGGTCAGGCCCGCTTATACTTTAGGCGGCTCGGGCGGAGGAATTGCTCACACCCGTGAAGAGCTTTTATCCATCTGCGATCTGGGTTTGAAGAGGTCCAGGATCAGTCAGGTTCTCTTGGAGGAGAGCGTTGAGGGATGGATTGAACTCGAGTACGAGGTGATGAGGGACTCGAACAACACCTGCATCACCATCTGCAACATGGAGAACATGGATCCTATGGGCATTCACACTGGGGAGTCCATTGTGGTGACGCCCATTCAGACCCTCTCAGACAAGGAGATCCAGATGCTGAGAAGTGCTGCCATCAACATCATTCGCGCTCTCGGAATCGAGGGTGGCTGCAACATCCAGTTTGCCGTCAAGAACGGCGAGTACAGGGTGATTGAGGTCAACCCCCGAGTATCCCGATCATCTGCTCTGGCTTCCAAGGCCACAGGATACCCGATTGCCAGGGTGACGGCCAAGATCGCCATAGGCATGACGCTGGATGAGATCAGAAACGATGTGACAAAGGAGACGCCCGCATCCTTCGAGCCAACTGTGGACTACATTGTCACAAAGATTCCCCGCTGGCCGTTTGACAAATTCGTCAAGGCAAACAAGACCCTGACGACTGCCATGAAGTCCACTGGAGAGGTCATGGCAATCGGGCGGAGCTACGAGGAGTCGCTCATGAAAGCCATTCGGTCGTTAGATATCGATAAAGAGCTGGGGTACAAAGGAAAGTACACCGAGTGGACGGATGAGGAGATTCGTGAGCTTCTCGCTAACCCCACAGACGAGAGGATCTTTGCCATTTACCAGGCTCTGAAGAGGGGCATGACCTCTGAAGAGATATCCAAGACCACTGGAATTGAGCCCTACTTCCTCTACAGGATAGAGAACATCATAGCAATGGAAAAGGAGATCGCTGCGGGGCTTGATGCCGACGTTCTGAGGAAGGCGAAGCGCACTGGGTTTACGGACGAGCAGATTGCCAGGATCGTGGGCAAGAGCCGAGAGGAGATTACGGACATGCGTATCTCTCTCGGCATCATTCCGACATACAAGATGGTGGACACCTGTGCAGCCGAGTTTGCGGCGAAGACCCCATACTACTATTCATCGTATGATACCCAGTGTGAGCTGGTGCCCTCAGACAGAAAGAAGGTCCTGATCCTGGGCTCAGGTCCGATCAGGATAGGTCAGGGTATTGAGTTTGACTATTGCACGGTTCATGCTGTGATGGCCTTGAGAGAGCAGGGAATTGAGGCGCATATCGTCAACAATAATCCTGAGACGGTCTCCACAGATTACGATACTTCAGACAAGCTGTTCTTCGAGCCGGTCACCCTTGAAGACGTCATGAACATCATCGAGAAGGAGAATCCCTATGGCGTTCTCGTTCAGTTCGGAGGCCAGACGGCCATCAACTTAGCCATACCTCTCGAGAATGAGATCGCGAGAAGGGGACTGAAGACAAAGATCCTGGGCACAAGCCCGGACAGCATTGATCTGGCAGAGGACAGGGAGAGGTTCAATGCCCTCATGAATAAGCTGAACATCCCACAGCCCAATGCCGGAATCGCCTTCTCTCCTGCTGAAGCTAAGGCCGTAGCCGCGAGGATTGGCTATCCTGTTTTGGTGAGGCCCAGCTATGTTCTGGGCGGTCGGGCCATGGAGATAGTCTACGACGAGACAGGCCTTGAGGTCTACATGCGCGAGGCTGTGCGAGTCTCACACGAGCATCCGGTTCTGATTGACGATTTCCTGCAAAACGCTGTAGAGATCGATGTGGATGCGGTCTCTGACGGACAGGATGTTCTCATTGGAGCCATCATGGAGCACATCGAGGAGGCTGGAATTCATTCTGGCGACAGCGCCTGCATGATTCCGCCGCAGACACTGCCAGGAGTAGTTCTGGAAGTTGTTCGGGACTATGTTAGAAAGATAGCCCTGGGCCTTAATGTGATTGGAATTGTGAACTTGCAGATGGCCTACAAGGACGGGGTGGTTTATGTGTTGGAGGCAAATCCCCGATCAAGCCGGACCATACCATTTGTCTCCAAGGCCGTCGGTCTACCCCTGGCCAAGATCGCGGCGCGGGTGATGGTTGGAAAGACCCTCCGTGATCAGGGTTTCACTCATGAGCCAAAGACGCCCTACGTGTCCGTCAAGGAGGTTCTCCTGCCATTTGACAAGCTGCCTGGGGCAGATGTACTCCTGGGCCCGGAGATGAGGTCTACGGGCGAGGTCATGGGAATAGACTACAAGCTGGGACTGGCATTTTTCAAAGCCGAGCTGTCTGCGGACAACTCGCTGCCTTTGGAGGGGATGGTCTTCATCTCTGTGAAAGACGAGGACAAGGCGGCGGTAGCCGTTGCCGCGAAGAAGCTCTATGAGGCTGGCCTCTCAATCATTGCCACAGACAGCACTGCAGAGTATCTGCGCCGCTCAGGATTGCCCGTGGTGCGGGTGAACAAGATATTCAACGGCAGCCCCAATATTCTGGATTACGTCAAGATCGGCGAGGTCAAGCTGATCATAAACACGCCCACCACCAAGCAGTCGGTGAAGGACGGCTTCCAGATCAGGAGAAACGCTGTGGACTATCACATACCCTACATCACAACCATACAGGCTGCGCAAGCGGCTGCGGAGGCCATCCTCAAGGCCAAGAAGGATCAGATCACCATCAAGGCCCTGGATGAGTATCATAAAGAGGTCTACTACAACTGAATATCAGATGGAGGACAAAAGGTGTTGAGACGGGGCGAGCGCCCTGCCGACTCTTTTCATTCCTCGACATCCCTGCATCAGGCCGAAGCCTTTATATGCGAGGATGAGACAGGGAATCTGCTTGCGGGCCCGTGGTCTAGCTGGTTATGACGTCGCCTTGACATGGCGGAGGTCATGCGTTCGAATCGCGTCGGGCCCACTCAAGCCCAAGTAGCTCAGTTGGGAGAGCGTCAGACTGAAGATCTGAATGTCCCCGGTTCGAGTCCGGGTTTGGGCATATAATTACTAAGTTATTTGCCATCTTAATATCGATTTTTTTTATCGATTTTAGATCTTGTCTTGCAATATGGTCGTGAATCAGCAATAGGCTGTTATTTATATAACCTATTCATATATGCTACATGGGGTGTAGCAAAATGGGCAAAAGAGGTCCAAAGCCTCGATTCTTAGATGTAGCATGTCCGAATGAGCAGTGCAGTCTATTTGGAATTGCTGGGAAAGGTAACGTCACTGTGTACGGAACCTACACGATAAGCTCCGGTAAGGTCAGGAAATATGTTTGCCACACATGCGACACCAGATTCTGCGATAGAACTAACACTGCATTCTATGACTCAAGAACAAACGAAGAAAAAATCAAGCTGGCTCTAAATATGGCCATGCGTGGAATGAGCGTTTTAGGAATAGCTGAGATCGTTGAGTCAAAACCATCTACGGTAAGCACCTGGATCTCGAAAGCCGCAAAGCATAGTGAAAAGGTCAATGAAGTTGTCTTGACGGATGTAGAGACTCCAAAGGTAGAGATGGACGAGGCATGGACTTTTGTGGGGAAAAAACACTACCCAGAGAAGGTGAATACGAAGACAAGGGAACTTGGATCTGGATAAGCATGGCCGCAAATTGTAGGTTAGTGCTTTCCCATGTTATCGGTGAGCGATCTCAGGAAAATGCAGATCAGCTCGTTTCAACTACTGCCGAAAGCATCGCGCTCTAAAATATAGAAATGAGATGGGCATAACGAATTCAATAGTCCTGCGAAGCAAGCTGGCTTAATCGATCTTGTCTGGAGCTTGCATGAACTCTTGACTTTTCCATATTACAAAACTCAAACCTATTAAGGGGTCACGACCGGCTTGTTCTCAGAGCCTATAACACGCTGCTAATTTTGGGTTGATCTCCGCTTTTAAATCATCGTCCACTTCGCCCAAAATGCGTACAATGAGACTCTTTTCCACAGTCGCGAGTTTATCCAGCATTATAACTGAGTCGGATAATAGCCCCGTGAGTGCAAAAGAAGGGCTACGTTGTGGAATTAAGACATCCTCCGGCGATGGAGCCGAAGGCATGTTTGAGGATATGTAGGCGACAACAATGTCGTATTTGGTATCATGAAGGACAAGGGCGGGCCTACGTTTGGTTGAACTCAAATTTGTAAAAGGGAATGGTACTACAACGATCTTTCCTTTCATCAATAGATGTCCGGTTCGTTGTCCACATATTTAGATAGCGCCTGTTGTGAGAGTATCATTAGTCCTCTTGTGATCTCTCTATCATCGCCTGGCTCATCCGGGTCGTAGGGGAGATCCTGGGTTACGGTCCGGCGCTCCAAAACCTCGCACATGGATATTACCTATGGGTTCTTGCTATTTAAATCTTGATCGCCTTCGCATGTGATATAGCCTCGGCTTCGCTCTCTCCTGCCCGAATCGTGCCATGCGTTCAGCCTCCAAACGCCGCCGCACCCTCTCGACTGGCAGCACATCGGAATTCGTCGAGCTTCGAGGTCGTGACACCTGACGGCTGGGAATCCTGCAGAATGGCATCCGCCTCCCGACCGCCTGCTCTCTGCCCGTCTTGCTCCCTTCGCCGGGTCCTCTCTGGCCAAGACTTCAATGCCCTTGGCCTCCTCACGCAACCCTTATGGCCCAATCACGATGAGTACCTATCATGGCTGGAGCAGCGGAGGAAATCGTCGTCCAGGATGCCAATGAGGCCGCCCTCACAGAATTTGAGGCTGACTTTCGGAGGAGCAGCAAGCAAGCAGATGCTGGTTTAATCAAGAAATTTAATTCCAGGTTCCTCAAACTGCTTTTTCCTATGAGTCTTGAGGCTTGTTGAATAGTAATTTTCTATTGGGTTGTTTGCAACTGGAGCATTATCAACAAAATAAATTTGATCCAGGCATCAATGTGAACTACCGCGTCCTTAAGGGCGCGGCTTCCCACGTCATCGCCAATACTTGCATCACGGTTATGTGATGTAGAGGTTTCGACTCGATGGGCGCTACGGGCTGTTCCATCCCTGTGATGAGTATATTCCTGGAAGCATTGTAGTCTCGATTGCATGAGAAACCGCAATAAGGGCACTCATGCAATCTGTCGCACAGTTCTTTCTTTACTATGCTTCCACAAGCAGAACACCTTTGAGTGGTGTTTCTGGGATCTACTTTTATCAACTTTCGACCAGCACTTTGAGC